>Ga0207906_1000036_pt1 | contig 211629 bp, 196 predicted proteins | sample LinPmetageLP37_FD_184050 | JGI IMG/M metagenome (GOLD analysis project Ga0207906, IMG submission 184050) | Marine viral communities from the Pacific Ocean - LP-37 (SPAdes) | ecosystem: Environmental > Aquatic > Marine > Oceanic | place: Pacific Ocean | collected 2010-06-16 | reverse complement strand
CCTGTCGGTGGCAGGCCATTCGTTACTCCTTTCGTCATTCACGTCCAATGAATTCCAACGAAAGAATAGCGGGTGGCCTGTCACCTCTCCGGCCCAGGCCAATTTACAGAACGAATGGTGCACTCCCCCCGTGGCCTGTGTGTTCATCAAGGCCGGCAATACGCCATAGGCATAGGTAATCGAATCCCGTGCCGCCTTCCAGCTTTCCGCCGTCATCGCCCGCGATAGATCGGGCGTCATGTCCGCCGGTTTCCAGTCGGTCTGGGGTGCCGGCCCACCGGCTGCACCGACGTTTACCGACTCGCGCATCAATACGCGGCCACGCTGGCCCCGGAAACTGCGCCCTAGATTCTCGTTGTCGATATCCGGGCTTTCTGGCATGGACACAATCTGACTGCCCAGCGGTGCTGTGGCATAGGTTTCGGCGAGTGCATCCTCCAGGGCGTGCAACAGGCCGGCCGTAAGCGATGCACGCCGTAGCGGTGCCGTACCGGCCCAGGGCGCGGCCATATCCGCACCGATCTTGAAGTGCAGCACCTCGCCGGCTAGCACCGTGTCGGATCGACCGCCGCCGGTATCGGGAATCGTCACGCGGTAGGCTTTCGGGATACCGCTGCGCGTGGTCACGCTCCAATGACTCGCCGGTATCAGGGTATCGCCGCGAATCACGAAAACCGCCTCGCCACGAAAGCCCAGCGAACGCCCGGCCAAGCCCAGCACGGCCGGCGTCAACATGGCCTCGCTCGATTCGGCCAGCGACAAACCTTGTTCCCATAGCGAGACACAGCCGGCCACGGTGCCGGTCAGTTCGCCTAATCCACTGCGGCCGGCTATGGCATCGGCTCGAACGTCCATCGCCATTTGCGTGTAGCTCTGGCGCTGTTCGATCTTGTCGCGCTTGAACCAGTCGAGAATACTCATACGCGCCGATACCGCCGTAACAGATCGGCGGCTCCTGAGTGTTGCAATGCTTTCGCCTGCCACGCATTGGGGCGGTCATATTCCATCGTCAGGGCGTTGCCCAGCCCGATGCTGGCATGGTTCGCGACCGTGCCCACGTCGTAATCATCGGCTAGATATTCGGCCAGCCGTCGATAGGCTTCCATGACTTCGGGGGGCGGCTGTTCATCGGCTCCGACCGTGGCCTGTACCTGATACGTGCCGTGCTCGAAGCAATAGCCCAGCGGCGCGGGGTAGACCTCCACCGGCTCGAAGCTCGTGCCATACCAGCGGCCGATACTCTCAACCGTGGTCGGCGTCAGGGGCGGCGTCCATTCGCCCGTACCCTCCAATACCCACGTCACCGGCCGGGGGTGCCAGCGATACGCGATATACGCCTCGATGCGGTGCCATAACGCGGCCGGGTCGAGTGCTTCGGCGGCTTCGGATAGGCCCGGCACCGGATAGGCTGTCACCGGCTCGCCTTCGCGCTGGCGTAGGGTGTCAATCATCGGTACATCATCGCGCGGCTAAGCGCGGACAGATTGCGACTATTCCAGCCGACCGACCACGAACGCGCCTCGACCTGCGATTCCTTGTACGCCGGCCGAGTCACTATCGACAGCTCATACAACAGCGCCTCATTGATCGTGCGGATGATCGCCAGCCCTTCGGCCGGGTCTTCTTCTTCGACGCTCTCAGCTTCCTTGACGGCTCTTTCGGGCGGTATCCGAAAGCCAGGCGACAGGCCGACCACAAGCCCGGACTGAATCAGCGCGAGAATATCTTTCCCGTAACTGGTATCAGCCACGTCCGGCCCGATTTCCGCCTCGAAGGACAGCGCGTCGTCGCTATCGGTCAGGGTCAGCGTCTTGTTGAGTTTCGACGCCAGCGGCCGATCATAGTCATGGCCGACCAGCAGGTGGATTTCTTCGGTCGGCAACTCGACGCGATAGGAAAACGCACGCGGCTTGAACCGCTCTTTACGCGGCCGGCCCTTGCGCCCGCCGTCGCTTAGCGTTGCGGTCTTGCCGTAGGGGAAGCGCCCGCCGATAACCCGCGTGCCGTCATTCTTGGCCCGTACGGTTAGCTCGCCTTCGGTTGCGGCTTCGAGCATTACTGTACGCCCGTCAGAACCTGCAACTGTTCGGCCCGGCTAATAGTCACGTCCATCGTCACAAGTGCCGTCAGGCGCAGGCCACCGCTTGCGGCATCGCTGTACGGATCGCGGATCAGATCCACCGCGCCCCAGGTCGCCACAAAGATCGGCGACTGGCCGCCGGCATTGGTCGTCAGCAGCGCGTTGCTGCCCACGGTATCCACCGGCGCGGCTAGCCCGTTGCTGCTCTGTACGATGCTGCCGATCTTGCCGGCCATGCGGTCATATTCGGTAATACCGCTGCCCGCATCGAAAATGCTGTCGTCCATCGAATCCCAGATTTCCGGGCGAATCAGGATGCGTACGGCACTCGGCGACGCGGCGGCATTGTTGACCATGAACGTGGTCACGGCACGACGGAACGCGGCCCAGGTCGCAGCGGCATCGACCGGGGTTTCCGTAATCCCGTAAGTGCTCGCGCCGGCAATCACGCCCAGCGGCTCGGCACTGCCCGCGCCTTGGAATACGGCCCGATCCATTTCGGCGGCAATCGCCCCGCGCATGTCACGGCGGATCGCATCCTCGATACCGCCGGCCTGTTTCATGGCGCGACGGGTCACGGACATTTGCACGCCAAGGGTCTGATTCGGCTTGAGCGGGCGATCAACGGTCGTGTACTTGGTCGGCCCCGGCACGTTGCCGGTTTCGCTGCCAGCCCAGCCAGCGGACACGCTCGAAGTCGTCACGGGATATTCGACCTGCCCGGAACCGATGTTAATCATCTGCGCACCCATCGCGCCGGCCACGGACTGCGGGAACAAACGGTCGATAATCGGCTTGGTCGTTACCGGATCAGGCACGCCCGATGCGATGGTTTCACCGGCGCGCTGCTCTAGGGCATCGTAAGGAATCGGCACGCCGCGATAGCCGCCGGCACTGCGAAGCTCGCTCACCACTTCGGCCGTGGGCCCGTCCAATACCTTGCCTTCATCCAGATAGAGCGCGGCTTGGCGCAATTCAAACTTGCCGACCAGCTCCGACCACTCCGAGTTGTCGCGGGTTTCAAGATCGTTCGCGGCGTCCCGGCGCTCGGCATCCTCGACGGTCAGGGCGGCGCGGTAACGGGTTTCGTTCTTGCGGTATTCGGCGTCCAGATCAGACATCGACCGCGTTTCGTCATCGGTCGGGGTGTCTTTGCCGGCCAGCTCGGCCAGGCTTTCGCGGATTTCCGATTGGCGGCGCTGGATTTTCTGGGTTTCAAGCATTGATCTAACTCGCGAGTTTTGTATACACGCGTGATTATATCAAAACATTACAACGTTTGTTCAATCGTTCATTTGTAGCAAGGCCCGCCACTTGGCGCGCTCCGGGTGCAGCGGATCAAAGCCCAGATCGAGCCGGGTTTTTCGGGAATGACACGAACCGCATAGGACTTGCAGATTCGACAGGTCGAACGCCAGTTCGGGGTGATCGCGCACGGGCTTGATGTGATCCACCTCTAGCTTTCGCTTATGCCCGCATTGGACGCAGTGCCAGCCGTCACGGCGCTTTGCAGCCAGACGCAGGGCAGGCCAGCGCTTGTCACGGTATACGGCACGGCCGGCCCGGTCATAACGCTGTCTCATGCCCAGACCGGCTGGCGTGCCTTGTGCATCGGGCGTGCCTTGCGTCGGTCGCCTTCGGCCACCGCCAGAATGGCAGCGGCAGCGGCATCAATCCGGCCGGTTGCCCGTGCCTTCGCTAGCTTGGCATTGCCGGCCACGTCCGACACTGTGACGGCATCGGAAAAAGCCGAGCGCAACAGCAGGCTGGGGGATACCTGCACTTCGCCATCGAACACGCACTTGCGGAACCGCTCAACGTCTTCGGCCCCGTCCTTGAAACCTTGGCCGCGCCAGCAGACCGGCACGCGCAGCTTGGCTGCTGTCATGGCCTCTTCAAATTCAGCTTGTCGGTAGCGATCCGCCGTGAAGCATGTCACCGGCGCACCGTCCAGGTGCTCCATGATCGCGGTCAGGAATTGGCCCGCCGGCACGACTCTATCGCCCATCGTGATTAGTTCGTGTCGATCCTGCATTTCGACATAACGCCCGGAAACGCCATCACGCGCACCACGATCCGCAAGAGTCGGATTCGTCGGGAATGCGCCGATGCACTCAAGCCGGCCAGTATTCGACCAGTACAGCGCCGCTGCGGACATGGACGCGGAACCGCCAAGGTCTACGCCGACAACACAGCCTCCTTCACGCGGCGGCAGCTCGGATACTTCGGCGTCCAGCCAATCGTCGGTCGTCAGTAGCAGGTCGCGGCGTTCACCACTGACGCGCTCATTCCTGTTGTACAGCCGGAACGCCGACAGGGCGGAACCGCCGCGAGCGATAGCCCGTTGCGCTTGAGCCTGTAGCCACTGCGGACTAGAGCCGATGCCGCTGTTTGCACCGGGGTTCGCCGCGAGAATGGAATCCATATCGTCGGCAGGCAATCCTGGGCTTGGCCTGTGTTCTTGGGTATAGGTGCCTTCGGGCGGGTGATCGAGCCATTGGCTAAGACTATGCTGGTCGTCTGGCGCAGACGTGGAAATAATCAGCGCACGGCCGCCACGTTTGCCCAAGCCGGACAACAATGCAGATTCGAGGTCATCACCCTTATCTGCATTCCAGTGTCCGCGCTCATCCAGAATCGCCAGCGTCGGCGAACTGCCCAGCGCGTTCTTGGCGTCGGCTGCAATGCACCGGATGATATGCCCGCCGCCGTCGCCTTCGTACTCGATTTCGAGCCGGGGTGAACGTCGATACGTTATCTGCTCTTGGATGTCTTCCGGTAGAGATGACGCCAAGCCCGATGCGTACTGGTAAACAATCATGGCCTGATCGCGAGTACGGGCGGCGATGATGATTTCCCGGCGCGGTTGCTGATCGGATACGCCCAATAGATCCGACAACGCGATACCGGCCGTTAAAGTCGATTTTCCGTTACCTCGGCCCACGGAAAGCACCGCTACTGCCGTTTTTTTGCGTAGCGCACCGCGTATAAAAGCCTTCTGGAACTTCGCCAACTTGATCGGCTTGCCGGCCCGTGGCCCTTCTGGCACAAGCAATCCGCCGATAAATGCGATGGCGTCTTTACTAGCTGTCATGGTTCAAACCGCGATATGTAAATCCAACACTAACCCCCGCGCCCCCGTGCCGCGCACAGAATCCGGGGCATTGGGACCATTCATAATCAGCCACTTAATGCACCTCCGGCATGCCCGCTTGGACGCGTGCCACGCGCACCAACGACGCGAGAATCATTGCCTTGTCGTCGTCGTCCTCGCAGAACATGGCGAGCATGTCGCCGATGCTGTAGGCCAGCACGTACGCGCCCATCTTGCGATTGACGCCACGGCGCACCATGTGTTGCATCAATGCCTGCAACTCCTCGCTGATTAGCTCGTTGTCCATGCCGTCATCCAGTGGGTTGCCCATATCGCTCATGCCGCCACCGCCAACTGTTGCTTCGATGCCTGCAATCGCTGTTGGTACTTGGCGCGACTAACTGGATCGCATGAGTGCTTGGCACCATCGAACTCGATGCGACCGCTCGTGGTCCAGACTCCACAGACAATGCAACATGTGTCGAGAATTGCTCCCTGCATGAACTTCTTACTGCATGGCCATCCTCCATGCTCTGCTAGCCAATCGGTGCGGCCCCCCGTTGGTAACTTATCTGTGTATCGGTCATCAGTACCGTGAGACGTGCCATTAACGGGTTCTCGGTATCGGCCATCAGTACCGTGAGCGGGGTTTCTGGCCTTTGGCTCGTCGCCTCGGTATCGATCATCAATACCGTCGGTATCGGCCATCAATACCGTGTTTTTTTGTGGACGCCATCGCATGAAGTCTTTAGGCGCGAGACTGTTGTTATTCAGCGGCTCGTTCGTCAACGCATATTCAGTGGCGTGTCGAGCCTTTCGGCTGAACTTGCCCAGCGTCAGCAGGCGAATGAAGCCACGGTCTTGCAACTCATCGCGTGCTCGTACTGCGACAACCTGCCCAACATTCAGCCTGCGCCGTATCTCTCGAACGCTCATATGAATACGATTCTCGCCACCGTCATATAGCGCCCGGAACTCCACCAGCAGAGCGCGCGCGTCCGTTGATAGGCTCTGGTATGCAGGGGACTCGTGCTCGTGCCTGTAAAGCCGCACATGCGCCTCGTGTCGTGCTTTGCTCCGGCCCATTACTCGACCTCGGCGGCTTTCATCGCCTCGATCCCACGATCGGCCTTCATACGTCCGGCTCTGGCGTACTCCAGTGCGATCCGTGCCGCGTCCATCGGCTCAAAGCCGTTGATGAATTCCTCGTCGTGCATCGCGTCGATAACGCAGCGAGTGCGGATATAGTCGTCGCCAGCAGGGTGGAACCAGACTTCGTGGTGCTCAAAGTCCATGCCGCACCATAGATAATGCGGCTGTGCGTCAGTGTCACGTCGATGGGGATTAGCGTTGCGGTGGAAAGCAAACGGTTGCAGTGGCGGGTAGATCATGCCGCGCCCCTGTGATTGCGGATAGAAGACGCCAGCCAGCGCGATACGCCAGCGGACAGCTTGACCGGGGGCGGTAGGGTTCCGTTACGGCTCCAACGCCAGATGGTGGAGCGGTCGACGTCGTAGATTTCGGCTAGGGTTGTGTCGCGCAGATAGCGCTCTAGGCCTGTATCGGGTTTGCTCATCGTCGAGCCTCATGTTGTCGATTACATGACGCCCGGAGAAACCAACATGTTGCCAGTGCCACATGCGGGGTCTAAGCTAGTAACTCGTGAAAAGCGCTAGCCTCCGGGCTTCGTTTTCGGCCTCGGCACGACTCCTACATCGTGTCGGGGCTTTTCAATGCTCGATCTAAATTGGATCGCGCATGGTTAAGATAGATTGCGTCTGTTTAACCGTCGTATGGTCGCGACCACCAAACATGCCTATCTATGCAGCAGGCTACACCTGCCTAGAAAAGTTATGCACAGTGTTCCACGTGGAGCCGCTGTCTAACTATCCATGCAACAAAGCTTATCCCACTAGATACTGTGGTCAAGCGCCGATTATTAGCCGCATAAGCACTATATGTAGTGTTTGAGCGGTTAAGCCACCGTGCACAACGCTGTGGATAAGACATCTGTAAAAACAGCCAAGGCTATATTTAGCGAGGCTTCTAACGCTTGGACAGTTTCCCGTCGATCTTATGATTGAGTCGCCGAAACTTTAGCTCCGAAAAAACCTTGATAATATCGAGCAATGTGCAAAAAACTGTATTTACGCTCGGAATATCAGAACCTTAGCGAATATTGACCATCGGCAATTGGTTTTTTGGGCTTCGGACTAATTAACGATACCAATCAACTATGGCCTACGCGGTTCTTCGACATCGCTACCACCTTTGTCCCGCTTCTCGCCAGTGATTATCGTATTCAGGCTATTGGCCCAGGCGTCCAAGGCGTTGCGCTTCTCTTTGTCATAGCTGTGGCGGTCATAGATACCGCCGACGCTGTTATCGACGTGATTGAGCACCTTATCCACGACCAGCCGGTTAAAGCCTAGCTCGCTCATTCTCGTGGCCGCTGTGCGCCTCAGATCGTGGGGCGTGTACTCATGGTCGAATAACCGCTGCATCGCCTGTATCGGCGCATAGTTCGTCGTGTGGCCGGCCTTGCTGTTACTGGGGAAAAGGTAGGCACCGTCGGCGGTTTCGAGCGCGTTCTCAATCGTGTCGATCGCCAGATCGGATAATGGGATCGTGTAGGCGTGGCCGTTCTTGGCCCGGCTGGCTGGCAATGTCCACAGCTTTCGGTCGAGGTCGATCTCGTCCAGCGCTATACCGCAGACCTCGCCGTTGCGCGTGCCAGTCAGCAGCAGCAGGCGCAGTACCAGACGAGTCGTGTGGTGCATGGGTAGGGCGGTTTCCGACTCGTTGTACGGATCGGTCGCGGTCCATAGCGCCTTGATCGCGTAATCGGTCAGCACAGCATCTCGTCGGGTTTCTTTGGTCAGCCTTACGTGCTGCGCAGGGGACATATCTAACACGCCGCGTTCAACGGCAAACGAGAACATTTTCCGCACGGTCGCATAGGCCCGATTCGCCATCGTGTCTTTTCCACGGTCACGGATGCGGTCAATCACGCCGACAATATCCCGGCGGTGTACTTCGTCGAGTCGCAGCTTGCCGATGTATGGCGTCACGTCTTTAGCTAGCAACCGTTCATCCGCCTGCCACGTCTTCTTGTTCGGCTTGGCGTGGCGCTTGATGTATTCGTCGGCAAACTCCGAGACGGTCGGCGTCTTCTTGCGCACCGACTTCTCACGCTGCACTTCGCCGGCCGGGTCGCTGCCAGTGGTCAGGGTCTCTTGATGGGACAGCACGGATTTACGCGCAACCGATAACTTCATAGCGGGCCATTCGCCTAGCACCATGACGCGCGCCTTGTCTTTGTACTTGTAGCGCATCCGCCAGACCTTGCGGCCGGTCGTCTTGTGGCGCAGGTACAGTCCGGTCGTGTTCGCGTCGCGGATATCGCGGGTTTTGTCCGGCGTTGGCAGGCGTTCTAAAACGGCTTCGGTCAACTTCTGTGCGGGCATGGCATCACCATCAATTGGTTCGGCTGGGTACAACGTTGGGTACACTTTCAGCAGCAGTGCCATGCTACGCCATGCAACAGCATGGCGCATGATATATTTATAAGATGCTGTTTAAGAAATGATTATATTAAATTCCTGCAATTCTATGCATCTGCTGGAAATAACAAATTGATCGTCTCTTAATCAATTGGTTGTAAGTTCGATTCTTACACGGCCCACCATTCTTTCCTTCGATCGTTCGCAGCCGCAACAGTCCATGGGTGTGCTGACAACGGGCTTTGACTGTTGTGCGCGAGGGCGGGGCGCTAGCCTCTTGAGCGCTTTTGAGCTCGGTCCTATACAACGAATCCAGCCACCCGGTTGAATGCGGCGATGGTGCACCCATTTCCAAGCTCTGTATGTCTGCAAGCTCATCAGAGCCAATTGATGGAAACGCTCGATCTGAACAACAACGGTCTTACTGCATCACGGGTCGGTCTGGGTACCTGGGCGATCGGCGGGTGGATGTGGGGTGGCACCGACGAAGCGGAATCGATCCGCACTATCCAGAGTGCGCCTGATCATGGCGTTACCCTGATAGATACGGCGCCGGTCTACGGATTCGGTCGCTCGGAAGAGATTGTTGGCAAGGCGGTAAAGCAGGGTGGCCTTCGCGACGATGTGGTGCTGGCCACCAAGTGCGCGCTCGAATGGGATGCGCGTGAGCGCGTTGTGCGCAATGCCACCAAAAACCGGATTCTCAAGGAAGCTGACGATTCGCTGCGCCGTCTGCAGACCGACTATATCGACCTGCTCCAGATTCATTGGCCGGACCCGAACGTGAACATGTACGAGACCGCGAGTGCGATGGCGACACTGCGCGAGCAGGGCAAGATTCGCGCGGTGGGCGTGTCGAATTTCACCCCGGAGCAATTGGACGCCTTCGCCCAAGTCGCCAGAATCGATGTGGTACAGAATCCCTATAACCTGTTCGAGCGCGGGATTGACGACGATGTGCTGCCCTGGGCGCACACGCATGACGCGCGATTGCTGGCTTATGGCGCACTGTGCCGTGGTCTGCTGTCTGGACGCATGCACGCCGATCGTGAATTTCCGGGCGATGATCTGCGTAACAACGATCCCAAGTTCGCTCAGCCGCGCTTTGGCCAGTACTTGGCTGCGGTGAACGAGCTCGAGCAGTTTGCACAGGACGGCTACGGCAAGCATGCGCTCGATCTGGCCATACGCTGGGTTCTGGATCAGTATCCCCAAGCGATCGCGCTATGGGGAGCGCGCTCGCCCGAGCAGCTGGATGCAGTGGATAACGTCTGGGGCTGGCAACTGGACGAGGACGCGCGTGCAAAGATCGGAACCATCGTCGATCGCTGCGTTACCGATCCCGTTGGCCCTGAATTCATGGCGCCGCCTGCGCGTCAATAGTACGGCGTTAACGTCGCATCGGGTGAGGCCTGGGCAGGCTTGATATACTGTTGGGTCATCTTTTCCGTGCGTGGCAGTCAACCAGGCGCGATAACCGCGAACATCTCAAAACCAATCAAGATCGTACAGAGGTAGTTAATGGACGTTTCCGTAGAAAATCCCGGCGGCCTGGCTCGCAAGCTCAAGGTGCAGATTCCGGCTGAGCGAGTGAGCGAAGCAGTTGACGCGAAGGTCAAGCGCGTCGGCCAGCACGCCAAGATCCCGGGATTCCGTCCGGGCAAGGCGCCGATGAAGGTGCTTTACCAGCGTTATGGCGCGCAGGCGCGCCAGGAAGCGGCCGGCGAGCTGATCCAGAGCGTCTATCCTGAAGCGATCGAGAAGGCGGAGCTCAATCCCGCCGGCCAGCCGCAAATCGAGCTGGGCGAATTCAAGGAAGGCGAGCCGCTCGAGTTCACCGCACATCTCGATGTCTATCCCGAGATCGAATTGACCGGGCTGGATAGCATCAGCGTCGAAAAGCCGGTGGCCAAGGTCACCGATGCCGATGTCGACAAGACGATCGAGCGGATTCGCGAGCAGAACAAGACCTTTGAGGCGGTCGAGCGCGAGAGCCAGGACGGTGACCAGGTCGTGGTCGACTATGTCGGTCGTATCGATGGCGAAGCTTTCCAGGGCGGCAGCGGCAACGATATCGAGGTCAACCTGGGCGAGCAGCAGTTCCTGCCGGACCTGGAGCGCGCGCTCGTTGGGCGCAAGGCCGATCAGCAGTTCGACGTGGATGTGAGCTTTCCTGACGACTACGGCGCCAAGGATCTGGCCGGCAAGACCGCCAACTTCGATGTCACGGTCAAGACGGTCAGCGAGCCGAAACCCGCCGAGATCGACGAAGCCTTCCTGCAGCAGATGGGTATCGAGGACGGAGGCGTCGACGAGCTGAAGGAAAAAGTCCGCGAGTCGCTCGAGCAGGAAGCCAAGCACGCGGTGGACACCAAGGTGAAGACCGAGGTCATGGAGGCGCTGCATGCGGCCAATCCGATCGAAGTGCCGGGTTCGATGGTCGCGCAGGAAATTGATCGTATGCGTAAGGAGGCCATGCAGCGCATGCCCGAGCACATGCGTGGCAATGAAGAGCAGCTCAAGCAGCTCATGCCTGATGAAGCCTTGCGCGAACAAGCCGAACGGCGCGTTGCGCTGGGCCTGCTGATTGCCGAAGTGATTGCGAACAAGGAACTCGAACTCGATCAGGAGCGTGTGAGCGCCAAGATGGAGGAGATCGCCTCTGGTTACGGAGATCAGGCTGAACAGGTCAAGCAGTACTATCAGCAGAATCCGCAGCTCATGCAGGGCATGCAGGCGATGGTCATGGAAGAGCAGGTGGTTGATAAGCTGCTCGAGAACGCGACCGTCACCGAAAAGGAAACCGAGCTCGACGAACTACTCAACGCCAATCGTGAGCAAAGCTAGCGCCTGACACGCTGGACAGAACAGCCGGGCACCGATTGCCCGGCGTTTCTAGCTCACGACCAAGGACACACGAAAGCTATGGCAGAACATAACGACAGCATGCAGCCCCAGAATCTGGGTCTGATCCCGATGGTGATCGAACAGACCGCGCGCGGCGAGCGCTCGTTCGATATCTACTCGCGTCTGCTCAAGGAACGCATCATTTTCGCCGTGGGTCCGGTCGATGACCATATGGCCAACCTGATTGTGGCTCAGCTGCTGTTCCTGGAGTCGGACAATCCCGACAAGGATATCCAGCTGTATATCAACTCGCCGGGTGGTGTGATCACCGCCGGCATGTCGATCTACGACACCATGCAGTTCGTCAAGCCCGACGTGGCGACGATGTGCCTGGGTCAGGCTGCCAGCATGGGCGCGATCCTGATGGCCGGCGGCGCGAAGGGCAAGCGTTTCTGCCTGCCCAACTCACGCATCATGATTCACCAGCCGCTGGGCGGATTTCAGGGCCAGCAGTCGGATATCGAGATTCATGCGCGCGAGATTCTGCATGCGCGTGAACGTCTGAATCAGATCCTGGCGCACCATACAGGCCAGCCGCTGGAAAAGATCCAGCGTGACACCGAGCGCGATTTCTTCATGAGCGCGGATTCTGCGGTCGAGTACGGCGTCGTTGATGACGTGCTGGCATCGCGCGCGGCCATGGCAGAGAAGGCGGGCAACAAGGGCAAATAACGACGGGTTTGTGAAAACCCCGTGACAAGCGTTTGACCGATATGCCATACAAGTCATATCGGTCGGCCCAGATCAAAGAGGTCTCAAGACAATGGCGGAAGACTCCAACGGCAACAGCGGCAAGGACGAGAAGTCCGGCCGCACCCTGTACTGCTCATTCTGCGGCAAGTCCGAGCACGAAGTACGCAAGCTCATCGCCGGTCCGTCGGTATTCATCTGCGACGAGTGCGTGGATCTGTGCAACGACATCATGCGCGAAGAACTGGCGAGCAAGCCGGCCAAGAAAGGCCTGCCCAGCCCGCAGGAAATCAAGCGCGTGCTCGATGACTATGTGATTGGTCAGGAGTCGGCCAAGAAAATCCTGGCGGTCGCGGTCTACAACCACTACAAGCGCCTCAACGCCGAAACCGGCGAAGGCGATGTAGAACTGCAGAAGTCCAACATCCTGATGATTGGGCCGACCGGCTGTGGTAAGACGTTGCTGGCGGAAACGCTGGCACGCCTGCTGGATGTGCCGTTTGCGATAGCCGACGCCACCACGCTCACCGAGGCGGGCTATGTGGGCGAAGACGTCGAGAACATCATTCAGAAACTGCTGCAGAAGTGCGACTACGATGTCGAAAAGGCGCAACGCGGCATCGTCTATATCGACGAGATCGACAAGATTTCACGCAAATCCGAAAACCCGTCGATCACACGTGATGTATCCGGTGAGGGCGTGCAGCAGGCGCTGCTCAAGCTCATCGAAGGTACGACGGCCAGCGTGCCGCCTCAGGGTGGTCGCAAGCATCCGCAGCAGGAATTCCTGCAGGTCGATACCGGCGGCATTCTGTTTATTGTTGGCGGCGCGTTTGCCGGTCTGGACAAAACCATTGCCAGCCGCTCGGGACGCTCGGGTATCGGCTTTTCTGCCGAGGTCAAGGGCGAGAATGAACAGCGCGCCCTGGGTGAGCTGCTGGCCAGCGTCGAGCCCGAGGATCTGGTCAAGTACGGCCTGATTCCAGAGTTTGTCGGTCGTCTGCCGGTGGTCGCCACGCTTGAGGAGCTGGACGAGACCGCGTTGATCTCGATTCTGCGTGAGCCGAAGAATGCGCTCACCAAGCAGTACGCCAAGCTCTTCGAGATGGAAAACTGCGAGCTGGAAATCCGCGAGGATGCTCTAAAGGCCATCGCTAAACGGGCGATGGACCGCAAGACCGGTGCCCGCGGCCTGCGGACCATTCTCGAATCCATCCTGCTTGACGTGATGTATGAGCTGCCGGCTATGGAGAACGTTTCCAAAGTCGTGGTCGACGAAGCCGTGGTCAAGGGCGATGCCCAGCCGTATATCGTCTATGAAAATGCCGACGCCACCCGCGCGGGTGCGTGAAGCGCACCCGCTGCCGTTGCGACTTGATCGCGACGGCGTCCGGCGCTCGGCGGCGCGATTGAAAAGCGTGCCGTTGCCCGCATTTTCATTTTAAATTCACAGTGGCCGGCGCTATGCCGGCCTCTTTTTAAACGAGGGTTTCAATGGCTGACAACGCTCTGGTACCAGTGCTGCCGCTGCGGGATGTCGTGGTGTTCCCCCATATGGCCATTCCGCTTTTCGTCGGCCGTGAGAAATCAATCACCGCGCTCGAAGCGGCGATGGCCGAGGACAAGAAGATTCTGCTGGTGGCCCAGAAGGCCGCCGATATCGACGACCCGGGCGCCGAGGACATCTACGAGGTCGGAACGCTGGCGTCGGTCCTGCAGTTGCTCAAGCTGCCGGACGGTACGGTCAAGGTGCTCGTTGAAGGCGCGGATCGTGCCCGTTTGTCCGATCTGCATGAAGCCGACGGCAGCCTCGTCGCGCGCTACGATGTAATCGAGGACGACCACGACGACAGCGCCGAGGCCGATGCGCTCATGCGCTCTGCGGTGTCGACGTTCGAATCCTATGTAAAGCTCAACAAGAAAGTGCCGGCCGAGTTGTTACCGTCGCTGTCGAGCATGGACTCGGCCGGACGCCTGGCCGACACCATCGCTGCCCATCTGAACCTCAAGCTCGACGAGCGTCAGGATGTGCTGGAAATCGCCGATGCGCAGGCGCGGCTCGAGCATGTGGTCGCCAAGACCGACGCCGAGATCGAAGTCCTGCAGATCGAGAAGAAGATCCGTGGCCGCGTCAAGCAGCAGATGGAAAAGTCGCAGCGCGAGTACTATCTGAATGAACAGATGAAGGCCATCCAGAAGGAACTGGGCGATATCGAGGACGCGCCCAATGATCTGGAGGATCTCGAGCAGAAGATCGAGAAGGCCGGCATGCCCAAGGAGGTCGAGAAGAAGGCCACCACCGAGTTCAACAAGCTCAAGAGCATGTCGCCGATGTCGGCCGAGGCCACCGTGGTGCGCAACTATCTCGACTGGCTGGTCGATGTGCCGTGGAAGAAGCGCAGCAAGACCAAGATCGACCTCAAGACTGCGCAGGACACGCTGGACGCCGATCATTACGGTCTGGAGCGCGTCAAGGAGCGCATCATCGAAAATCTCGCGGTCCAGGCGCGTGTGAAGAAGATCAAGGGCCCGATTCTGTGCCTGGTCGGTCCGCCCGGCGTAGGCAAGACATCGCTCGGGCGTTCCATCGCCAAGGCGACCAATCGCGAGTTCGTGCGCATGAGCCTGGGCGGCGTGCGCGACGAGGCCGAGATCCGCGGTCATCGCCGTACTTATATCGGTTCGTTGCCGGGCAAGATCATTCAGAACATGGCCAAGGTCGGTGTGCGCAACCCGCTGTTCCTGCTCGACGAAGTCGACAAGATGGCCAACGATTTTCGGGGCGATCCCGCATCGGCGCTATTGGAAGTGCTCGATCCGGAGCAGAACAACAGCTTTGGCGATCATTATCTCGAGGTCGACTACGATCTGTCGCAGGTGATGTTCGTGTGCACGGCGAATACGCTGAATATCCCGCCTGCGCTGCTCGATCGCATGGAAGTGATTCGTCTGTCGGGCTATACCGAAGACGAGAAGGTCAATATCGCCGAGCGCTACCTGGTGCCCAAGGCGATGGAAGAGAACGGCCTGAAGGCGGGCGAGCTGTCGATCTCCGAAAATGCGCTTACTGACGTTATCCAGCGCTACACGCGCGAAGCGGGCGTGCGCAATCTCGAGCGCGATATCAGCAAGATCTGCCGAAAGGTGGTCAAGGAACTGATCAGCGAAGAGGCCCGCGATACCGTCCAGGTCTCCAAGCGCAATCTGGACAAGTATCTGGGCGTACCCAAGTTCCGCTACGGGCGTGCAGAGGAGAATGACAGCGTTGGTCAGGTCACGGGCCTGGCGTGGACCGAGGTCGGCGGTGAGCTGCTCTCGATCGAGTCCGCGGCGGTGCCCGGCAAGGGCAAGCCGATCCATACCGGTTCGCTCGGTGATGTCATGCAGGAGTCCATTCAGGCCGCACTCACCGTGATCCGTTCGCGGGCGGCTTCGCTCGGCATCGAGCGCGATTTCATGCAGAAGTTTGATCTGCACGTACATGTCCCCGAGGGCGCAACGCCGAAGGATGGGCCGAGCGCGGGCGTGGGCATGTGCACATCGCTGGTATCCGCACTCACACATATTCCAGTGCGCGCGGATGTAGCAATGACCGGCGAGATCACGCTGCGCGGCGATGTGCTGCCCATCGGCGGGCTCAAGGAGAAGCTGCTGGCCGCCCATCGTGGTGGCATCAAGATCGTTGTGATCCCGCACGAAAACACCAAGGATCTCGCCGAAATACCCGCGAACATCAAGAATCGACTGGACATCCGGCCGGTGCGCAAGATCGACGAAGTGCTCGATATCGCCCTGACCCGCAAGCCCCAGCCGTTGGCCGAGGACGCGGGCGCCGGCGAGAATTCGGGCAAGAGCGATCCGTCCGGCATCCGGGCCCACTAGCAAAGGTGGCCATCCCTGCGCCCTATCTCGTGGAAGCCTTTGTTGACGGTTGAAACGGGCGCTTGGTATAAAAGCCGCTTATGTTGGCGTCCGGGTGCTTGATTGGCCCGGCGCGAACGCGCAAGGTCGGCGAGGCGCTCGTTGTCGTGCGTAAGCCACCGTCCCGATCTCGGATCGGGATATGAACGACCATTGTTTTCATCCCAAGGGATTCTCACTATGAATAAAACCGAACTCGTCGATGCGGTCGCTGCTGATGCCGACATCTCCAAAGCCGATGCGTCGCGCGCCGTTGATGCGATGATCGACTCCGTCACAGATGCTCTGAAGAAGGGCGACAAGGTGTCGTTGGTCGGCTTTGGCGTGTTCTCGGTGCGCGAGCGTGCTGCTCGTCAGGGCCGCAATCCGAAGACGGGACAGTCGATTACAATCCCCGCCGGAAAAACTCCTGGATTTAAAGCTGGTAAAGCACTGAAAGACGCTGTAAACTAGCGCGCCTTCGCTGGGTAAACGGCGAATCGCCGATACGTCGGTAGGGTGCTTAGCTCAGTTGGTAGAGCGTCGCCTTTACACGGCGAATGTCGGCGGTTCGAATCCGTCAGCACCCACCAAAGTTAAGGAGCGGTAGTTCAGCTGGTTAGAATGCCGGCCTGTCACGCCGGAGGTCGCGGGTTCGAGTCCCGTCCGCTCCGCCAAGTCTGCCAGGGATTGTTCGCAGTCCCACAGGCTTACTCCAAAGGGCGCTCTAACGAGCGCCCTTTTTTTTGCCCGTCATTTGGCCCAAGCTCAGCCTGCGGTCATATTGCTGGTCAGTGCAGCCAAGTGCTGTTACATCGCGACGCTTGCGGCACAATGACGGTGTTCCGATTTATACGACATCATGCCCGCGACGAACGATGGCGGGCAGCATGACGATTTACACGTGAGGGAGCCGACGAGATGCTGCAGAAAATTCGCGACAACGCCAGCGGGCCTCTGGCCTATGTGGTTGTTGCTGTTATCGCCCTGGTATTCGGGGTCTGGGGCATTGGCTCTTATTTCACGCCGTCTTCGGATCCGATTGTGGCGAGTGTCGACGGCCAGGACATACCGCGCAGCCGTGTTGAACGCGTCACCCAGCAGCTTCAGCAGCAGGAAGTTCAGCAGATCCAGCAGCTCCAGCAGATGAGCGACGGCAAGATCGATTTGCCGCGCACGCCAATGGATCAGCTTCGTCGAACCGCACTGCAGCGTCTTGTGGAAAACGCAGTGATGACCGACTACGCGGACCAGGCTGGCTATCGTGTTTCCGACGCAGCGGTCCTTGCTGATCTGCGCGACAACCCGCAATTCCAGCAGTCGGGCCGTTTCTCCGCCGATCGCTATCGCGCCCTGCTGGCCCAGAACGGTATCGCGCCGGCTCAATACGAAGCCAGCATCAGACAGGATCTGCAAAGCAGCCAGTTGCGCAACGAGATGATCGACAGTGCGTTTGCTTCGCCCACAGAGGTGGACCAGGCGTATCGGTTGGCTACCCAGGAGCGCAAGATCCGCTATCTAGGTTTCGATCCTTCGGCATATCGTGATCAGGTTGAGATCTCCGATTCGGATATCCAGAAGTACTACGACGCCAATGCGGGTCAATTTCAGCGGCCGGAACGGGTGAAGCTTGCCTATGTTTCGCTGGATCGCGCGAGCGCTGCCGCTGACAACGGCACGGCTGACCAAAAGGCGCTCAGGCAAGTCTACGATCAGAACAAGGCCACTCTGGGGGAGCCCGAGAAGCGAAGCGGTGGTGAGATTCGTGTGCCGATTGAAGACGATGGCTCGGCGGCGCGTGACACGATCCAGAAGCTTGCTAGTGGCGCTGAGGGCGTGGATCTGGCTGCGTTGGCTGAAGGCGTCGAAGACGCGACATACACGCCGTTAGAGGCCGTGAGGCAGGCGGATCTGCCGCCCGCGGTCGGTGAGGCATTGTTCGCGATGGATCCGGAAACAACGTCGGCGCCGGTTCGCGGCGAGGATGCGTGGTACTTGTTGACGCTGAACAACGTGACGCCTGCCTCGACGCCGCCATTCGACGACCCACAGATGCAGGCACAGTTGGCCGCAATAGCTCAGGCGCAGGCCAACAACGCAGCTTTCAGCGACAAGTCCGACCAGTTGGAGGCGCTGGCCTATGAAGCGCCCAACGATCTGCAGACGCTGGCAGACCGGCTTGGCCTCGAAATTCAGCAGACCGACTGGATCGACGCCAGCGGTGGCCCCGGGCTCGGCCAGTACGATGCGATTCGCAAGGCCGCGTTCTCGGACGCGGTGCTCAACGACGAGCTCAACAGCACACCGATCCAGCTGGGCGCGGAACGCCAGGTCGTGCTCCGCGTTGCCGAGCATCAGGACGCGCAGGCACGGCCGCTGGCGGACGTCAGTGAGCGTATCAGCAGCATGCTGGCCACGCGTCAGGCCAGCCAGTTGGCCCGCGAAGCCGCGCAGAAGACGCTCGACAAGATTCGTGAGGGTGAAGACATGGCATCACTCACAGGCGATGGCGTAACCCTTGAGACGCCTGATTTCATAGGTCGTGGCGACGATAGCGTCGATGCACGTATCCGCGAGGCGGCGTTTGCGCTATCGCGCCCTGACGAGGCACAGCCGAAGTACGATATCGCAGCGACCAGTGACGGCATGATTGCCCTGATTGCGGTGGAGGCCGTCCGAGCATCCGAGGACGACGACAACGGGACTTCCCGGGAGCAGTTTGCCGATCAGCAGCGTCAATACGTCGCCCAACAGGAATTCGCGGCCATGAGTGGTTATCTGCGTACCCAGGCCGATATCGAGGTCAACGAAGCGCGTATCAATTAGGACCCTGGTGCGGTTTCATGCGATTCCGCGCCAACGGTCCCTGGTCATGCTTATGCGCCGTAAGAGGTGTGTAGCGAGTCTGCACAAGCGCGTGGCAAAGCTGGATTGCGGCCCCTTGTCATGTTCAAGGGCCGTCGTCCCGAAGTGTTGGGCTGCAAATGACGTCGTGCGGCGTTCCGCACTGGGATCGTGGCCCACCACGAGCGGTGGCTGGGACCTCCCTGGCGCACAATCGGCGCGAACGCGGTGGGCGTATGAAGCGGCAAGGGGCCCTGGGGTTTTTGCGGCCTCATTCAGCCTTGCGGAGTCGGATGTTTTCTGCGCTATGCGGCGCAAACGAGCGGGCGTACCCGCGCCACGCGGGCAGGCTGCAACGACCAGCCTGGCGGGCCATGGCCGTTGGCGGCCGTGCATACGCCGGGGAGCCGCCTGACTTGCCATACGTCGTGGTAGCGCTTGATTGGCGAATGTCTACGGTCAAGTAAAAGCACTGAGCTTGGTTTTGACGCACTCCGGCCTGTGTATACGCGGGCCGCAGCGCGACGACGGACTTACCGGCTGCAGGTCCTGGATGTCGTCGCGTGGCGCACGAGTGTTCAAGGTCAGCGCTGCACGGTCGGTAATAAAAAAGGCGAGCCCGGAGCTCGCCTTTTTTATTCATCCGGAAACTAGGGGCTGTTGCCAATTCGTACGAGACCGCGCCAAGGGCTGTTTTGCGGCAAGACGAGGCGCCAGCAAGTGCCGCGTAGTTGTTCTACGCTAGCGCGCTGCAACGCTGTGTTGCCGCCCTAGTCAATTTTCAGGCAGCCCTTGTCCGGAAGGGTTGGGCCTCAAATCGCCTCATGCGGCGTTGCAAGTCTTGATCGTGGCGAGCCACGACCGGCGACTCGCGCCTTGCCTGAGGCGATTTGAGGACGCCAACGCGGCGCTCGTACGAATTGGCAACAGCCCCTAGGTCGCTTGCAAAGTCTGCTACTGCTGACGCCCGGCCGAATCAGCGCCGCAGAGAGTTCGATGCTGATGGCCGGGCCGAATGCGCGATACGCATATTCAGCGTATCAATCGGACCCTTCGGATGTTGTAGCGCCGAGTGACCAACAGGGTCGCGTCACCTCATGCACAGCAGCGCGTGGCGCCGCTGCGGTGCCGGTCACTCATTACTTCAGTCATCCTGCTCGACCGGGGTAGCACCCATGATGTGGTAGCCGGCGTCGACATACAGGACTTCGCCGGTGATCCCCGACGCCAGATCCGAGCCGAGGAACGCGGCCGCGTTGCCGACTTCTTCCTGGGTGACGTTTCGACGCAGCGGGGCGCCGGCACGGGCATGCGCCAGCATGTCGCGAAAGCCGCTGATTCCGGCTGCGGCCAGTGTCTTGATCGGGCCGGCGGAAATCGCGTTCACGCGCACGCCGCGTGGGCCCAGGTCTGCCGCCATGAAACGCATGCTCGATTCCAGGCTCGCCTTGGCGGGGCCCATGATGTTGTAACCCGGCATGACTTTTTCGGCACCCAGATAGGTCAGGGTGATCAGGCTGGCGCGCTCGGACAGCATGCTCCGTGACGCTTTGCCCAGCGCAGCGAAGCTGTAGGCGCTGATATCGTGCGATATGCTCGCGGCTTCACGGGTCAGAGCGTCGAGATATCCGCCCTTGAGGGCTTCGCGAGGCGCGAAACCGATTGCATGGACCAGCACGTCCAACGTGTCCCAGTGCTCGCCGAGAGTGGTGAACAGCTGCTCGATCTGCTCGTCCTCGGCAACGTCGAGAGGCAATATGATCGTCGCATCCAGGGATGCTGCCATTTTCTCAACGCGGCTCTTGAGCTTTTCGCCCTGATAGGTCAACGCAATTTCGGCGCCCTGAGCGCGCATCGCCTGGGCGATGCCGTATGCGATTGATCGTTCGCTGGCCAGACCCGTGATGAGCGCTTTCTTGCCCTCGAGAAAACCCATGTGTGCTCCTGAAGATTACGGATGATGGCCGGCTTGGAAATACGGCCTGACCGGGTAGTGTCCTACGCCGTACGGTCGTTGACTAGTGCCTGGGCCGCTTGTCTTGTTATTCGGGCCGTATTGCGACCCTCGTGCCAATCAAATACGGTGCGTCCGCTCTAATCGAGTATGTATAGGCACGCGCTAGGCGATGGCACCAAATCCGCAGCCAGTTTCCGCAGTATAGCGTTGGCGATTGCGCGCTCGCCGCACATGATCTCGTCAAGCTCAAAATATAGTTCCCGGCTGCGGGCGTGATCCTGGCCGAGACGCGAACACGGGCTACATGACCCTAACCCAAACCGACCTGTGGCAGCTTGTGCCGGGCGCGGATGCGGATGCGACGGCGTGATGCGAACTCGTCGTCGATAGTGTTTTTATCTGCGCTGGATAAAGCTGTTCTAGCTCGAAACCGAGGGTTGCAACCGCAGCCGCTGCCCGGGGCGCAGCGTGCTGTCGGCCGACATATCGTTGAGACTGCGCAAGGTCGCTATCTGCATTGAAAAGCGATGGGCGATCGACCAGAGTGAATCGCCGGATTCCACGTCGTAGTAGTCGGGTAGCGGTGCGGGACCGTCGATGGCCAGCGAACGGCCCGGCTGTAGCGCAGTGTCGCTGCTCAGGCGATTCCATCGGCGCAGATCTGCAATTGCGACGTCATTGTCGTTAGCGATGGTCCAGAGCGAGTCGCCTGTCTTGACCACGTAGGTGCTTGGTTCGGGCGGGGTGGCCGAGCCCGGAATGATCAGCGTCTGGCCGGGCCGCAGTCTGGCCCCCGCTCGGCTGTTGCGCGCGCGCAGCGTAGCGACGCTGATGTTGTAGCGGTGAGCTATGTCCCAGAGCGAGTCGCCGGACTGAACGACATAGGTCTGGGTGGGTTCAGCCGGTGGCGGCGCCTGGCCGGGCACACCGGACTTGGGGATCTGTAGTGTCTGCCCCACGCTGATCCGATCGCCGGAAATGTGATTGGCCTGGCGCAGCGATGCAACGCTTACGCCGTATTGCTGGGCGATACGGCCCAACACGTCACCGCGACGCACCGTATGCGTGCTGCGCGTGACCAGCGCATAAGATTTGGCTCCCTTGAGCTTGCGACGAAAGGCCTTTGCCTGTGACGCAGGAACAAGCAGGGTCCCGTGGCCGTCGGGCGCGCTGGCCCATCGGCGCATGCCGGGGTTGAGTCGGCGCAGGTCGGCTTCAGGCATGTCGAGCATGCGTGCGGCGACCGCCAGTTCCGTCTGGGCCGGCAGCGCCACTGGTCGGGTTCGCGGCGTGTTGTCCAGCACAGGCCAGTCAATACCGAAACGCGCAGGTGTTTCCATGATGCGGCGCAGAGCCAGCAGCTTGGGTACATATTCGGCGGTTTCCCGCGGTAGTTCCAGGTTCCAGTAGCTGTCGTCCAGGCCCTCCGAGCGCGCGCGGCGCAGCGCGCCGTCGACGCGGCCGGGCCCGGCATTGTAAGCGGCAAGCGCAAGCAACCAGTCACCGTCGTATCGGTTGCTGAGCAACATCAGGTAGTCGAGTGCGGCGTGCGTGGAGGCGATGACATCATTGCGCCCGTCGTACCACCAGTCGCGCGGCAGGCCCATGTGGTCGGCCGTGCCCGGCATGAACTGCCATAGGCCGCTGGCACCGACATATGATCGGGCCGACGCGTTATAGCCGCTCTCGACGATTGGCAGCAGCGCGATCTCGGTTGGCATGTCGCGGTCTTCGATCTGCTGGACCACGTGCCAGAGGAACGGCTGTGCGCGTTCAAGCGAGACGTTCAGATGGCGCTTATGCGTGGCGTAATACTGTGTCCATTCGCGCACGGCACGTCGTTGCTCGTTCGGGTCGAGCGCAAACCCAGCACGAATCCCGGACCACAGATCCTGATCCGGCTCCGGCCACTGATGGGGGACGTAATCGAGTTGCGGCTCGGCGGCGTCGGGTTGGTCCTGGACTACAACGTCCGGCGTTGTCTGTGGCGCCGGTGTGGCGGGGGTTGTCGATGGCGTCGACACCGACGCGGCGGGCTGCGAGCCCTGCTGGGTCGCGCAGCCCGCAACGCTCAGAACCAGTGCATAAGCCAGACCAGCGACCAGCGCAGAATACGCTGTCGCTGGACTACGAGGCATCTTTCCAGTCGCGCAAAGTAGCGAATATGGCCGCCGGTCCATCCAGCGCATGGCCCGCACGTTTTTCTGCCGACGCCATCACGTCCGGATCATCCCAGCGTAGAAACGGATTGATGCGGCGCTCCTCTCCGATTGTCCCGGGCAAGCTGGGACGGCCGGCCTCAAGCAGCGCCTCGACGGTACTTATCGCATCCGCGATCGCCTGGCTGGCAGGTTCTACCATGTGCGCAAAAGCGAGATTCTTCTGCGTATATTCATGGCCGCCGTACACGCGCGTGTCGTCGGGCAGTTCCCGCAGCTTTGCGAGTGACGCTTGCATCTGCGCGTGTGTGCCTTCGAACACGCGTCCACAGCCGCCGCGAAACAGGGCATCCCCGGCGAGCAGCGCGCCTGGCGTGACCATGGCGATATGCCCGAGCGTATGGCCGGGCACGTCGATGACATCAAACGCAGCGCCGAGGAAATCCAGCGCAAAGCGATCGCCACCGGACAACTCATGGTCGATATGCCCGATCTTGCCGGCCTCGCTCTTGGGCCCGTATACCGGCGCAGGGTGCGTATCCAGCAGAGCGGCAAGGCCGCCAACGTGATCGCCGTGATGATGCGTGATCAGATAGGCGCCGACGCTCAGGCCCTGGTCTGCAAGGTGTCTTTGCACCGGACCGGCCTCCCCGGGATCGACGACGGCGACCTGATCGCTGTCAGGGGTGCTGATGACCCAGATATAATTATCGGAGAGTGCCGCAAGGGCTTTGATGTCTAGCATCATCCGATGTTGCCAACCGCCTGAGACAAAATCAATTGTTTCGATTATTGCCTGCCAAATACAGTCAATCGAACGAATGGCTGTCCAGCCCGCGTGGTCGCCTGTTCGTACAGTACGAATGCGACCTGCTCAGGCAACTGTTGCCGCGGTTGACGGGCTATCGCTGTATCCAGGTCGGCAGTTGGGGCTTCGATCGCTGCGAACTCGCGCGCGCCGGCACGCTGTGCCAGTGGCGCGTCGGCGTTGGTGATGACCCGACAGCGGATATCATTTTCGATGGCCGTCACCTGCCGCTGGCCAGTGGCAGCGTCGATGCGATCGTGCTTGCGCACGGATTGGAACAGGTGGCGGATCCGCATGCGCTGCTGCGTGAGTGCGCGCGGGTGCTCAGCGATCGTGGCCAGATCGTGGTGCTTGCTTTCAATCCGCTGTCTCTCTGGGCGCTGCGCCAGGGTTTGCGTACGCGGCGTTCACCGCGGTTTCGCCCCTGTTCGGCGCCGCCCAGTGCGGGGCGTCTGTGCGACTGGTTTCATCTGCTCGATCTGGCGCCTGAACAGATCTGGCGCTACGGGCTTGGGTTTCCTTTTTTCGGCAACGCCTGGCAGTCAGGCAAGAGCGCACGCGGATTCGCCTCGGTGGCCTGGTGTGCGCAGGCCTATGCCATGGTTGCGCGCCGGCAGGTGGCCCCGCGCACGCCGATCGCCCGTCGACTGGGCAAGCGACATCCGGCCACCGCTGCCGGCTTGGCGCGACGTGGCCACCGTGGCGTAACATGCCGCCGATGAATGAAGCCGAAAAAACCAAGGTTGTGATCTATACCGACGGCGCCTGTCGGGGTAACCCGGGCCCTGGTGGATGGGGCGCGTTGCTGAGCTACAACGATACGACACGTGAACTGTGTGGCGGCGAGTCCAACACCACCAACAATCGCATGGAGCTGACCGCAGCCATCGAAGCGCTGAACGCACTCAAGCGCGCCTGCCAGATCGACCTGCATACTGATTCGACCTATGTGCGCCAGGGAATCATGTCCTGGATGAACAACTGGAAGAAGAACGGCTGGAAGACAGCAGCCAAGAAGCCGGTCAAGAACGCCGAGCTCTGGCGCGCCCTCGATGAAGCCTGTCAGCGTCACCAGATCGAATGGCACTGGGTGAAGGGCCATGCCGGTGATCCCGGCAACGAAGCCGCGGACGTCCTGGCCAATCGTGGCATCGACGAGATGAAGAAAGCTTAAGACCACGAGCAGCCGTTGACCCGCGCGCCAGCCCTGAATACAGCGTCACAGTCGAGGTATCAGACCTGGCCGATCGCGTTCAGCAGTCATGGTGTGTCAGCTCGTGTGGGTGATGCGATCACGCGAGCTGTCTATTTGTATTTGTTTGCGAAATTACGCCAACAACAGCCCTCGGAACCAAGCAAGGAGCGCGCATGCGACAGATCGTCCTCGATACTGAAACCACCGGCCTCGAACACGAGCAGGGTCACCGCATCATCGAGATCGGCTGTGTCGAGGTGGTCAATCGCCGTCTGACCGGTAACGACCTGCATCTTTATCTGCATCCCGACCGCGATATCGACGAGGGCGCCCAGGCGGTGCACGGCATCACGCTGGAATTTCTCGCCGACAAACCTCGTTTTTCCGAGGTCGCACAGCGCTTCGCGGACTATATCGAGGGCGCCGAACTCGTGATCCACAACGCGCCGTTCGATCTGGGCTTCATGAATAGTGAGTTCCGTCGTCTGGATACGGATCACGTGAAGCTGGAATCCAGGGGGCCGATCATCGATACGCTCACGCAGGCGCGCCAGCTCTATCCCGGTCAGCGCAATAGCCTGGATGCGCTCTGCAAACGTTTCATGATCGACAACTCCAACCGCGAACTGCACGGCGCGTTGCTGGACGCCCAACTGCTGGCGGATGTCTATCTGAGCATGACGGGTGGCCAGATCGATATCGGCCTGGCGGCGGACGACGAGGAAAAAGGCAACGCTCTGGCCAGCGCTGGATTGGCCGACCACCTGTCGGCGTCCGAGCATCGTCCGCGCGTGCTGCGCGCCACCGACGACGAGAACGCCGTCCACGCGCGCTATCTGGAGATGCTGGCCAAGGCGAGCGGCGATCGCTGCCTGTGGCGCACGCTGGAAAGCTGAATGGTGTCGCGTGCCACGCTGGTGGCGCGCCCGAGGCATGAGCGGGCCGTGCCGGCCCGCGGCGCTCAGTAGTAGAACACCAGATACGCCATCAGCAGAATCGCGACCCACAGGACCATCCAGCCGGTACTCCAGGTTCGCGACATCACGCCCGTGCCGTCATAGCGCAGCCGCAGCCGCGCCATTGTAAGCGTTGCAAGCTGGCTCAGGCCGCCGCTGGTCTTGGTGCTCGCGCCTTCGTACACCCGCTCGGCGACTCGTCCGAAACGGGGCAGAACCCAGCGATAGAGCCAGTCCGAATCCAGATGGATGGCTCGTTTGGGCCGCGGATACAGGCCGGCTCGCCAGGCCAGCCAGAACACCAGCGCCGAGAACGCCAGCAGCTGCAGCTGTGTGACGATATGGCTGAATGTGTACGGCTGATAGTCGACGGGATAGGGCAGAATCGAATACAGCAGGCTCGGGAAGAAACCGAGAATCAGACAGGCCGCAGCGGTAAGCCCCATGGCGATCTGCATATTGCGCGGCGGTTCCTTGCACTCGATCTGATCGTTGGGCGCGAAGAAGGCGAAATACGGAACCTTGATGCCGACATACAGCAGCGCGCCGGCCGAGGCGGCGGTGAGTACGATCCAGGTAAACGGCCAGTGTTCGTGGGCGACGGCCGACAGAATCAAAGACTTGCTCACGAAACCGGCCATGAACGGGAACGCGCTGATCGAAGCCGCGCCGATTACACAGAAGGCCGTGGTCCAGGGCATCTGGCGGGCCAGCCCGCCCAGTTCGGTGGCGCGTACATGGCCGGTCTGGCGCAGCACGGCACCGATGGACATGAACAGCAGCGCCTTGTAGAGGATATGCGTGACCGCATGTGCGGCGGCACCGTTGATGGCCAACTGGGTACCGATACCCACGCCAACGACCATGAAGCCGAGCTGCACGTTCAGGCTGTACGACAGCACCCGACGCAGATCATTTTCCAGCATGGCGTACAGGATGGGGAACAGCGTCATCGTCGCGCCGATCGGAATCAGCAGATCCGTGCCGGCATAACCGCGGGCGAGCGCATAGATCGCCATCTTGGTGGTGAATGCCGATAGCACGACGGTACCGGTGGCACTGGCCGCGGGGTAGGCGTCCTGCAGCCAGTTGTGCAGCAGCGGAAACGCGGCCTTGACACCGAAAGCCAGAAATATCAGCCAGCCGCCGGGTGCATCGAGACCGATATGGTTGAAACCGACATCGCCCGTGGCCTGGATATAGATTGCGGCCCCCGCCATGAGCAGCAGGCCTGAGCCCACCTGCAGCAGCAGATAGCGTCGGGCTACGATCATGGCATCGCGCAGACCGCGGATGATCAGCAGCAGCGCCGACGAAATGGCGGTGACTTCCCAGAACAGAAATAGCGTGATCAGATCGCCTGCCAGCACCGCGCCGATCGCCGAGCCGGCATAGAGCAGGGCGGCGGCCGGCTCCAGCCGACTGCGCGTATGCACCATGTACAGGCCGGAAATGAACGCGGCGACGAGGAAGATCACACCGAACGTGAACGATAATCCGTCCACGCGCATCGGCGTGAGGGTGTATTCGAGCAGCGATACCTGGGTCTGCGTGCCCAACGGAATATTCCACAGCCAGGCCAGGCAAACCAGCGGTGCGCCCAGCAGCACGACCATGCGTGCGCGATAAGGCAGCAGCGGCAGGATACAGCCGGCCACCATCAGCAGAATGGCCGGGCTGTTCAACGAGGCGGCAATCATCACTTGTCCTCGTGATCGGAGTAGTAGTTCTCCGGCCGGATCAGCAGACGTCGCATGATCTGGCAGCCGATGATCAGAACAACGCCGGTTCCAAAGGCGAGCAGCGCATGGAATGCGGGCAGCTCGGCGAATGAAAACTCGGCGTGCGGGTGCATGAACAGGCTCGGCACCAGCGTCAGTGCGCAGACGATATAGAGCATGCGCGCCCAGAACAGCCGGCGTGGGCTCGGGCGGCGATACTGGCTCGGATTACGTTCGATCAGCTTCACGTGCAACCTCAGGGGCTCGGCGCCCAGGGCGAGAGCAGTTCCAGAAAGGGCAGGGGATAGACAAACCATACGATACAGCCGGCAGCCGTGATCGATAGCGGAATCACGCAGGCCCAGGGCGCCTCGGCCCAGCTTCGCGGTGTGTCCGGGCGCGGATTATGAAAGAACGCGCGCGTGGGGATTTCCAGCAGATAGACGATATTGAGCAGCGAACTGACGGCAAGCACCCAGATCAGAACGGTGTGGCCAGAGGAGGCCGCGCCTTCCATCAGATACCACTTGCTCCAGATGCCGCCCATCGGCGGAATACCGATCAGCGACAGCGACGCGATGAAGAACGCACCGAAAGTGATCGGCATGGCATAGCCAAGCCCGTCCAGTTCGCTGACGTATTTGCGATGGGTCGCGGTATAGATCGCCCCGGCACAGAAAAAAAGTGTGATCTTGGCAAAGGCATGCATGGCGATATGCATGGAACCGCCGAGAATGCCGAGATTCGACGCCATGGCGGCGCCGAGCACGATATAGGACAGCTGGCTTACCGTGGAATAAGCCAGGCGGGCCTTGAGATTATCGCGCGTCATGGCGATCAGCGACGCGCCCAGGATGGTGATGGCGGCCACCCACATCATCGGGATCGAGGCGCCGGTCTCTGCCAGGAAGTCCACGCCGAACACGTACACCGTCAGCTTGAGGACAATGAATACGCCGGCCTTGACCACGGCCACGGCATGGAGCAGTGCGGATACCGGGGTCGGTGCCACCATCGCGGCGGGAAGCCAGCGGTGAAACGGCATGAGCGCGGCCTTGCCGGTGCCGTAAAGAAACAGCGCATACAGCGCGGCTGCACCCACCACGCCGAGACCGGCGCCGCTCATCAGGCCGCCGTCGGTGAACGTGAGGCTACCGGTGAGCACATAAGTGACCACGATCGCAGGCAGGAAGAACCCGATCGATGTGGTCAGCAGGATTCCCAGATAGACACGCCCACTGTTGCGGGATTCGATGTCGCCGTGGTGGGTAACCAGCGGATAGGTCGACAGGGTCAGCATCTCGTAGAACAGGAACAGCGTCAGCAGATTGCCGGAAAACGCGATACCGATGGCCGCAGAGATGGCCAGCGCAAAACAGACAAAGAATCGGGTCTGCGCGTGTTCTTTGTTGCCGCGCATATAGCCGGCGGCATAGACCGTGGTCAGGGACCACAATCCCGAGGCGATCAGCGCAAACAGCAGGCCGATCGGCTCCAGCGTGAAGGACAGGCCCACGCCGGGCAGAATTTCGAACAGCGTCAGTGTGGGACGCAGGCCGCCGGTGACCGGGCCGATGAACGAGGCCACACCCACAAACAGCGCAACGGCGGTGGCCACGCTGACGCACTCGCGCACGTTTGGCCAGCGCCCGACGGCTGCGACCAGCAGGCTCATCACGCCCGGAAATGCGACCAGCAGACCCAGCCAGAGCGGGCTCATGCGCCACCGCCCAACAGTGCAGTGGCCGCTCGTCCGGCAGCATCGACGACCGGAGTCGAGTGCAGGCCGATGGCGATATTGATCAGCACCAGTGCCCAGGTGGTGGCGACCATCGAAACCGGTGCCTCGCGCGGCACCGGATCACGCTTGGGCGGATCCCGGAAATACAGCGCTTCGACGACGCGCCCGATATAAATCAGCGCCATGAGTGAGCTGACCAGGATCGCGGCGGCAAGCCAGTAGTGCCCACCGTCGAGCACGGCTTCCAGCAGCACCCATTTGCTGATGAAGCCGGCGGTGGCGGGTACGCCGATCAGGCTCAGGCCGGCGGCCACGAACGCGGCACTGGTGAACGGCATGCAACGACCCAGGCCGGCAATATCGTTGATCGAGACGCTACGCATGCGCCAGAACAGAGCACCCGCGGCCATGAACAGGGCGCCCTTGATGATGCCGTGATTGACGATATGCACCACCGAGGCCGTGATGCCGGCCGGCGTAGCCAGCGCGAATCCCATCACGATATAGCCGATCTGGGCGATGCTCGACCAGGCCAGCAGTCGTTTCAGATCGGTCTGGAAGATCGCCGCCATCGAGCCGGAGAGCATGGCAACGCTCGCCAGCAGGATGAGGATCTGGCCGAGCGGCAGTTCGCCAAAGGCATAGGCAGCGCCGAACACCGTAAACAGGAAGCGCATCAGCGCATAAACCGCGACCTTGGTCGCTGTCGCGGCGATGAATACGCTCACGCTTGATGGCGCATAGGTATAGGCGTTGGGCAGCCAGACGTGCAGTGGAAACAGGGCAAGTTTGAGACTCGCGCCGACCACAATGAACGCAAGGCCCGCTTCGACGGTGCGTGTATGCGATACCGCCGGTAGTCGTTCTGCGATATCGGCCATGTTCAGGCTGCCGGTCATCATGTAGAGAAAACCGATGCCGATGAGCAGGAACGTGCCGCCGATCGTGCCCATGATCAGATACTGGAACGCCGACAGCAGTGCCCGCCGCTTGGCGCCCATGGCGATCAGTGCATAGGACGACAGCGACGAGATCTCGAGAAAGACGAACAGGTTGAAGGCGTCACCGGTGACGGTAATACCCATCAGGCCGCAGAAGCACATCAACAGCGCGGCATAGAACAGATAGGCGCGCTCGCTCGATATCTCGGCGGCAACGCTCGCCCGGGCGTAGATGGCGCTCACCGAGGCGATGCCGGTGACCAGCAGCAGTACGACGGTGTTGAGTGCGTCCAGGCGCAGCTCGATCCCGAATGGCGGCGGCCAGCCGCCCATGGCGTAGCTGATCGGCCCGCCGATCTTGACCTGCACATAGAGCAGGGCGGCCATGAAGAAGCATGCCCAGGTGGTGACCAGGTAGATCAGCCAAGACGGCAGGCCCCGATGCGCGATCACGCACAGCGGTGCAGCCAGCAGGGGCAGGACGATAACCAGCGCAGGCATCTGCGCAAAGAACGCAGTGATCACGAGATGCGGCCTCGTGAATCGCGCTCGTCGGCCTTGTCGCGCAGGTCATGGTCGCGGATGTCGTCGTCCTCTTCCTCTTGACCATCGTCGTAGTCGTCACGCGTCTGTGCCAACTGCTGTGCGTTGGCGCGCTCGCTCTTGCGCAATTCGGATTCTGTTTCGGCGTCCTGGGTCTCGAAGTCGGCGGCCAGGACGTCATCCTCCTCGATGCTGCCGTAGGCCTCGTGGATGCGCACCACCAGTGCCAGGCCAAGCGCCGTGGTCGATACGCCGACCACGATCGCGGTCAGGATCAGGACATGCGGCAAGGGATGCGCGTAGACGACACCTTCGGCGGCCTCACCGTGCATGAGGATCGGCGCGGTCGAGCCGGTGATCTTGCCCATGCTGATATAGAAGATGAACACCGACGTCTGGAACAGGTTCAGGCCAATGAGTTTCTTTACCAGGTTGTCGTGCGAGATCACGGTATAGAACCCGATCATCATCAGCACGATCACGACCCAGTAGTTGAACAGGCCGAAGAAACTCTCGGACAGATGGGCCAGGCTCATGCGCCGTCCCCGCGACGCCCGCGGCCGGCGAATACATAGAAAATGGAAGTGATCACCGATGTCACCGTCACGCCGACCCCGAACTCCACGATGATCAGCCCGTAGTGCTGGCCATGAATCGGGTCGTGGGCCAGATAGTCGTAGTCCAGGAAATTGCCGCCCTGGAGCAGGGTGGCGACGCCGGTGCCGGCAAAGATCAGCACGCCCAGTGCGGCCGTGACCCGCAGAAACCCGGGCGGCACCGCACGGCGCGCCTCCGCCAGGCCGAAGATCAACGCATAGAGAATGATCGCAGCCGCGAACACCACGCCGGCCTGGAAGCCACCGCCGGGGCTGTAGTCGCCGTGGAACTGGACATACAGCGCAAAGATCAGGATCGGCGCGATGATGATCTTGGTGACGATGCGCAGAATCGTGTGTTCACGCATCAGGACTTGTCCTTCTTGTCGTCGTCGCGGCGCCGGCTGACCCCGAGCAGCATGAGCACGCCGATGCCGGCGGTCAGAATCACGGTGACCTCACCGAGCGTGTCGTAACCACGATAGCTGCCGAGCACCGCGGTGACGGTATTGGGCACGTCGATCTCGGTCTTGACGGTTTCCAGATAGCGCTCCCGCAGCGGATGATTCTGGACCGGCGTATCCGCCGAGCCGAAATGCGGCATGTCGAGACTGGCGTAGAACAGGGCGGCGCCAGTAAGCACGGTGACGACCAGCCCGATGACGGTGCGCGACGTCGGCACTGCCTTCTCGCGGGCCCGGGTCAGCCCGAACGTCGCCAGAAACAAAACCGTGGTCACACCGGCGCCCACGGCGGCCTCTGTCAGCGCGACATCCACCGCGTCGAGCAACGTGAACAGGCTGGCAGAGAGCAGGCTGTACAGCCCGGTAAGCATGGCCACCGGGAACAGATTGCGCAGACGCGCGATCGCCATGCCGGTGATCGCCAGCATGGTCAACAGCACCACGTTGAGTACGATATCGGTGGTCACGAATCGATGTCCTTGCGCTCGCGCTTGTCATGATCGAGCAGCGGCTTCACGCCGTCGTGGAGCGCGGCGCGTGCCAGCGCATGCGTGGCTGTAGGACTGGTAATCAGCAGAAACAGCATGATGAACACCAGTTTGGCGGTGACCAGCGACAGGCCGGCCTGGAGCATCAGCCCGGCCAGCATCAGTGTCATGCCCGCGGTATCGGTGATTGATGCGGCATGCATGCGGGTATAGAAATCCGGCATACGCAGAATACCGATGCCGCCGATGACGCTGAATATGGCGCCGCCGAGCAGCAGGATCCAGCTCGCGGTATCGATGATGAGCGTCATGCCTGCATCATCCGTAGCTCGCCCGGAAACTCATACATCAGGCTCGTCCTTGCTGGCTTCGTCCCAGCCGAGATCGCCGTACTGCATGAATTTCAGCACCGCGATGGTGCCGATGAAATTGATCAATGCATAGATCAAGCCGAGATCGAGAAACTCGGGCCGGCCGTTGAGAAAACCCAGCACCGCCACGAACAGCACGGTCTTTGTACCGAACAGATTAACGGCAAGGATACGGTCGTAAGCAGACGGTCCGAGCAGCGCGCGTAGCAGCAGGAGCAGCATGGTCACGGCCACACCGATGATGGCGACAAAGAACATGGGTTACTTCCCGCGACCGGGCGCGTTGGTGGATTGACCTTCCAGGGTACGCACACGTTGATCCATCTCGCCGCCCTCCATATCGCGCGCGTTGTCCTCGGTCAGCGCGTGGACTTCAGCAACGCCGTCGCGCAGGCCAACGGTCACGGTGCCCGGTGTCAGGGTAATGGAGTTGGCAAAGATCACCTGACCGAGTTCGCTGCTCTGGCGGGCGCGCAGGGTCACCATCGTGGGCGAGATATTACGACCGGGCATGACAATGCGCTTGGCTACATCCCAGTTCGACTTCGCAATCTCGATCGCGAGCCAGAACAGATAGCCCGGCAGCCGGGTCGCCATGTGCAGCGGTATGGTCTCGGCATCAACCAGACGCATGCGCAGACAGACGAACGCGGTGAACAGGCACGACAGCGCGCCGAGGCCCAGCAACATCGGCGAGTAGTGGCCCGACAACAACAGCCACAGGCCGGCCAGGCCGATAATCAACCCGAGCAGATAGCGCACGTGCCCCCTCGAAATCAAAGAATTGTTAAAGGCTACAAAGCGGGCACCGCCGCGTCAATTTGTGCGCTGTGCAGCAGTGTCCGCCAGTTTCTTGCGGCGCCGATGCGCAAAGTACGCAATGATGGCGCTGGCCACGAGCAGAACGCCCGAGATCATCAGCTGTTTGGCGTCAATCAGTTGTTCTGGCGAGAAGGTATCCTGGGCCAGCAGGTCAGGCAGATTCACCGTCGCGCCGAAGCTCACAAAAGTGATCATCGGGGGCAGCATGCCGATGACGCTGGCAAAGAAATACGCCACCCACGGTACGCGCAGCAGGCCGCAGGCGTAGTTGACCAGATCGAACGGCAGAAACGAGGCGCGCAACACCACCGTCGTTGGAAAGGCCTGTTCGACGAGCAGCCGTCTGAATGCGGCAATACGCGGGTTCTTTATTTCGTCGCCGTCGCCGTCACGACGAAAGAAACGTGCCAGCGCGTAAGCCGTATTGGCCGACAGGTTCTCCCCGATCAGCGCATAGATAAGACCTGGAATGAATCCGAACAGGCTGCCGGCGGCAATGGTCAGCCACATTGCCGGGAAGAAGGTGAACGAGCGCAGCCCGTAGATGACGATATAGATCAGCGGTGCGATCGGATTATCGACCACATAATCGTAGACCAGCGTCATGATCTCCCGTATCGAAAGACCCTGCACATAGATCCATACCAGCGCGGCGATCATCAGCGCGGCCCATACAGCCGCGGCAATCAGGCGCGACAGCCGGCGTTTGCTGGATGCGTCGGTAGCGGCAGATCCGGTCATGCGTAGAGGGCGTCCGCGCGGCGCTGGGCCTGCTGGCAGGTCTGATGTCGTCGCAGCATGCGGTGGACACGAGCACAAAACGGGGGCGAATCGGTCATGGTTTGCTCGCGCTTGCGGTAATCAGATGGAAGTAGGGTGGCTGTGGTTCGCGCGCCCTTTCGGCACAGTCGCGTACGTTCAGTCCACCTTGGGTGAGCCATGCCGCCAGGCTGGATACGTCGAATCCGAGATTGACGTGATCGTAAGCTGCCACGGTGGCCTCGTGATCGTGCCGCGCGATGGTAGCAAGCGTGAGCTGGCCACCCGGCCTGAGTACACGGGCCGCTTCGGCCAACGCCGTGTCAGGTTCGCGACTATAACTGAGCGCGTGCAGCAGAAACACCTGATCGAAGCGAGCGTCGTCGAAAGGCAGTGCATGCATGTCGCCGATCTCAAAAGCGACGTTGCCCTGACACGCCAGCCGTTTACGCGCGGCCTCTATCACGGCCGCACTTCGATCAAGACATGTCACCGACGTAGCGCGGCGGCATAGCAACTCGGCGAGCACACCGTCGCCCGAGGCAATATCAAGCACGTCGCCCAGATCGAGCGACTCGATCAACGATCGACTCATTGCCTCCCAGGTGCGCCCGGGCGAATACTGGCGCTCCATGCGACCCGCGACCGATTCGACCCAGCTACTGCGCACCGCGCGTCGGCGCACGATCTCGGCGGCCTGCTCGCGATCACGATGCACCTGGTTGTCGTCCATCTGATCGATGAGCGCGCCCCATAGCGGGCGAAGATCGTGCGGCCAGCGTTCCACGTCCACCGAGTAGAAGTTTGCGTTGGCAACGGCCTCATCCTGGACCATGCCGGCTTCGCGCAAGCGCCCGAGATGACTGGAGACCCGGCTCTGTGTCAGCTGGGTGACGGCGGTGAGCTCGGCAACCGTCATGGGCTCGTCGATGAGCAGGATCAGAAGACGCAGGCGTGTGGGCTCGGCGAGCAGACGCAATAGCTGGGTACTGTCGGCGAGATCGAGCATGAGCACTTTCGTTCGGAAACACTGGAAGGCGACCGTATAGGCGCCTACCAATAGAAAGGCCGCCTCGCCGGGCGGCCTGAAGATACACGATTGCGAGGGTCAGTTCGTCGAATCGCTGCCGGAATCGGTTTGTGTTGCAGTGCCTGGCGGGTTGGGCTCGCTCGTTTTGGCAGCGCTTTTGGTCGCTGTCTTGGGAGCCGCAGTCGACTTGCGTTTTCGTGGCGTCGTCGCTTTTTTCGTGGTCGTGGACTTGGCTGCGGGGCCCGTCGAACTGCTCCGCTTGCGCGTCGTAGTCGACTTTTTCGCGGGCGTGCTGCTTGCCGATGTTGTCTCGGCCTCGTTGGCCGCGCTCTTTTTGGTGGTGCGCTTGGCCGCGGTCTTGCGAGCAGTCGATTGCTTGGCGGTGGTCTTTTTGGGTGTGCGTTTTTTGGCGGTACTGGCGGGCTTGGCCTGTGCGCTGGTACGCGTGCCCGCATCGGCTTTGCTGCGAGTTCTTGCTACCGCAGCGTCAGCCTCGGTCTGGCCTGCGGCTACCGCATCGCCAGCGCCGTCGGTGAGCGAACCCGTGGCCGCCTGAGCCGTCGCTGTCGTGTTGACTGCCGCGTTTTTGCCCGCTTTGCGGGCATTCTTGGCAGCGCTTTTTGCACGCTTGTCGCTGCCCTTGAGGTTGGCGCGGATTTCGGCATTGATCTGACGCCGGGTGCTGTCGAGAATAATCAGACTTTCTCGTGCATTGTTCAGGATCCGGTCAATGGTCTCCTGCAGGAGCATCATCTGCTGCGTTGCCAGATCGCGCGGGGCGCCGCCTTTCTTGAGTGCCTTGAGATTCTTCAGCGCCTGCTCATAATGAATCCGGATCGCGTCAAGCTCATGCTCGGCCAGTTGCTCGATGCCGTCATAGACCGCGCGGTTGGCCGACGCGAAGGCGCCCGTGTAGTTCTTGCGCAGCTGATCGATGTCCTTGCGCAGCTTGGTAATACGGTTTGCCGACTTTGACATGGGTCCGAATCCGGTGGCAGACATTGACAATACATAACCACGCGCCGTCAAGGCTGTCAAAAACAGCAGATCGCCGGTGAGATGGGCGGTACTGGCTTACCGGTTGCAGGCGCCATTCAATACACCTGCCACCGGCGTTTAGCGATTGTGGCGGCCCTGACTGTACGCTACCGTACTGGCCGCTTTGCAGTTCACCCGGCGGTCGCAGGCGACCGGCCCGTTATTTATCCGATTGGAGACACCAGCCATGTTGTATGAGGGTTCCACACTGTCGGTCGACGTTGCCGCCGGCATTGCCGTGCTGACGTTCGACGCCAAGCAGGGCTCGGTCAACAAGTTCGACCAGGCCACGATCGATGATCTCAACCAGGCGGCCAAGGCCCTGGCTCACGCGGATGACGTCAAGGGGCTGCTGGTCAAGTCGGCCAAGCCTGCGTTTATCGTCGGCGCCGATATCATGGAGTTCGGTGAGCGGTTCAAGGCGCCCGACGACGAGATGAAAGCCTGGATGGCAGATGCCAACGGCATGTTCTCGGCCATCGAAGATCTGAATTTCCCGAGCGTGACCGCGATCAACGGCCTGGCGCTGGGCGGCGGCCTGGAGATGTGTCTGTCGACCGATTATCGCGTGATGGGCGAGTCGGCCAAGATCGGTTTTCCCGAAACCCAGCTCGGCATCTATCCGGGATTCGGCGGCACCGTGCGTACCCCGCGCCTGATCGGCGCCGACAACGCAATCGAATGGATTGCCGACGGCAAGCCGCGCAGTGCCAGTAAAGCGTTCGCTGCCGGCATGGTCGACGCGGTGGTGGCCGACGACGAGCTTGAAGCCGCTGCGCGCGATCTGCTGAACAAGGCCATCGACGGCGAATTCGACTGGGCAGCACGCAAGGCCGAGAAGAAGGCGCCGCTCAAGCTCAACCCGACAGAAGCCGCGATGGTGTTCAACACCGCGAAGGGTTTTGTGATGGGTATGACAAAAGGCAACTATCCGGCGCCGATCGAGGCGATCGAGCGTATGGCCGAGGCGGCGAGCAAGTCGCGCGATGAGGCTATTGCGATCGAGACCGAGGGCTTCATCAAACTGGCGAAGACCAGCGAAGCGTCGGCACTCATTCAGATCTTCCTCAACGATCAGCTGATCAAGAAGAAAGGCAAGAAATACGGAAAGATCGCCCGCGACATCAAGCAGGCCGCCGTGCTGGGTGCGGGCATCATGGGCGGCGGCATTGCCTACCAGTCGGCTTACAAGGGCATCGCCACCTTGATGAAAGACATCAAGGAAGAAGCCATCGATCAGGGACTGGAAGAGGCAGCCAAGCATTTCTCCAAAGGCGTCGAGCGCGGCAAGATGAGTACGGCGCAGATGGCCGAGGGCATGTCCCGTATCCGCCCGACGCTGTCCTATGCCGAGTTTGGCGAGGTAGACGCGGTGATCGAGGCCGTGGTCGAGAATCCGAAGATCAAGAAATCGGTGCTGGCCGAGACCGAGGACAGCGTGTCCGACAAGACTATTCTGGCGTCCAACACCTCCAGTATCTCGATCGATTCGCTTGCCGAAGGTCTCAAGCGGCCCGAGAACTTCCTGGGCATGCACTTCTTCAACCCGGTGCACAAGATGCCGCTGGTGGAAGTGATCAAGGGCAAGACATCGTCGGAAGAGGCGATCGCCACGATCGTCAATCTGGCGCACACGCTCGGCAAGACGCCGATTGTGGTCAACGACTGCCCTGGCTTTCTGGTCAACCGTATTCTGTTTCCATACTTCTTCGGTTTCCAGCAGCTCATCTCCGACGGCGCTGATTTTGCCAGGGTCGACAAGGTGATGGAGAAGTTCGGTTGGCCGATGGGCCCGGCGTATCTGTCGGACGTGGTGGGCATGGATACCTCGCAGCACGTAGAGGAAGTGCTGGCAGAGGGTTATCCCGATCGGATGAAACAGGACGGCAAGTCGTCGCTGGATGTGATGGTCGAAAACGATCGTCTCGGCCAGAAAACCGGTGCGGGTTACTACAAGTACGAAAAGGACAAGAAAGGTCGTCCGAACAAATCGGAGGATCCGACCGCCCGCGAGCTGATCAAGACGGTTCAGCAGGATGGCGATACCGACTTCGACGCCGAGGAGATCGTCGATCGCATGATGATTCCGTTGATCATTGAAGCTGCCCGTGCGCTCGAGGAAGGCATAGCCGAAACGCCCAATGAAGTCGATATGGGTCTGATCATGGGTCTGGGCTTTCCGCCGTTCCGGGGCGGGGCCTTCAAGTACGCCGACTCGCTGGGCCTGAAGACGGTCTGCGACAAGGCCGACAAGTACGCGCGTCTGGGCAAGCTTTACGAGCCGACCGAGCGTATGCGTGAAATGGCCGACAAGGGCGAAACCTACTTCCAGATGTCGTAAGCGCGTGATCCGCCGCGACGTCATCTGAATCCATTACTGGAGTTAAGTCATGCAAGACATTGTCATTGTTGATGCAGTGCGCACTGCCATGGGCCGCTCGAAGGGCGGCATGTTCCGCAATACGCGCGCCGAGGAACTGTCGGCCGAGCTGATGAAGGCGCTGGTCCAGCGCAACGGGGCGATCGATCCCGCGACCATCGAAGATGTGATCTGGGGCTGCGTGCAGCAGACCAAGGAGCAGGGGCTCAATATTGGTCGCAACGCCGCGCTGCTCGCCGGGCTGCCGCACGCGGTGGCCGGTCAGACGGTCAACCGCCTGTGTGGCTCGTCCATGCAGTCGATCCATACCGCGGTCGGGCAGATCGCCGCCGGTATCGACGGCATCTTCATCTGTGGCGGCGTAGAGCATATGGGCCATGTGCCGATGGACTACAACGTCGATATCGCCCCGGCGCTGTCGAAATATGTTGCCAAGCCGGCGGCCATGATGGGCCTGACCGCCGAGATGCTCGCCAATATCCACAAGATCGATCGTGAATCACAGGACGCCTTCGCACTGGCCAGCCACCAGCGCGCCCATCGGGCCAACGTCGACGGCGAATTCGCCGACGAAATCGTGCCGATTCGCGGCTTCGACGACAAAGGCCACGCCATGATGTGTTCGGCCGACGAAGTGGTGCGCGCCGATGCCACGATGGAAAGCCTTGGCTCCCTGCGTCCGGCCTTCAACCCACGCGGCGGCACGGTTACCGCAGGCAACTCGTCGGCGATATCCGATGGGGCGGCCGCTGTGCTCGTGATGTCGGCCGACAAGGCCCGGCAACTGGGCCTCAAGCCCATGGTGAAGATTCGTGGCATGGCGGTTGCCGGCTGTGATCCGTCGGTGATGGGCCGTGGCCCGGTGCCGGCGAGCAAGAAGGCTCTGGAGCGCGCCGGGGTGTTGCTGGCCGATATCGACTATATCGAGCTCAACGAGGCCTTTGCCGCCCAGAGCCTGGCGGTGTTGAAGGAGCTGGGTATCGAGGATCGCCAGGATCATATCAACGTGCGTGGCGGCGCGATCGCGCTGGGACATCCGCTGGGCACCTCGGGAGCGCGTATTACCGGCGCCCTGGCGCATATCCTGGAAGACAAGGACGCCACCATGGGGCTCGCGACCATGTGTATCGGTATGGGACAAGGGATTGCCACGGTGATCGAACGGGTCAACTGATCAGCCGCCGATTTTCGCGAGCGATAAAAAAGCCGGCATTCTCTGCCGGCTTTTTTGCACTAGGGATTCGCGATCGCGTGTGCCGCAGGCCTGAGGGCCCGCAACCGCGACGATTCTATCTAAGCTTTCCTGGCAGGGCTCGAATGATCAGGGCGGCCGTTGGCGCAGACCCGTATGAAACGGCCCTGGTGGCCTGTATCACGATATTCTTTTTCGCCATCACGGGCTGGTACTATCCCGTGGATGAATAACATGCTTCTCTTTCGCGCGTTCCTCGTATTCCTGGTCGGGTCTGTTCTTGTGGGCGCTGCTCATGCACAGGGCGCCGGTGACGAGCCCAGGCCCGCCATTGCGCCGCCGGCAGACGCGCGTCTGATGGATAGCGAAAACGAGGATTTTGTCACTTACCCATTGATCACCGATCGCATCGCACAGCGCGGGGGCATCAACGGCAATATTTCGGCAACGCTGACGGTCGAGGGGGCGTTGATGCGTGCCCGCTACGAATTCGCGGATACCGATACGGCCGACAGCGTGATCGAAGGCTATGAACAACGGCTCGGCACTGCCGGCTTTGATGTGCTCTACGACTGCAGCGGGGAGGCCTGTGGGCCGACGTTCGTGCGCGCCTCTCCGGGATACCGAACCAGTGGCAAGGTGTTCGACAGGCCACTTGCCGAGCAGCATTACATGGCGGCACGGCGGGCGGACGGCGGCGGCGATGTCTATCTGGCGCTGCAGGTTGTACGCAACGCACAAGGCCGTCTGGTCGGCCAGTTCGACACGCTGCGGGTCAAGCCGCGTGAAGTCGGTGCAATATCGGTCAACGCCGAACAGATGGGCAAAGAGCTGGATACCAAGGGGCGGATCGCTCTTTACGGTATCTATTTCAACACCGATAGCGACCAGATCAAGCCCGAGTCCGACCCCACGCTCGACGAAATCGCAAAGCTGATGCGCGATCGGCCGCAGCTGCGTCTGCTTGTGGTCGGCCATACCGACAGCACGGGCACCTTTGATTACAACATCGACCTGTCCACGCGTCGCGCCAAGGCCGTGGTTGCTCAACTGGTTGAGAACCTGCACGTGTCTGCAGTGCGGCTCAAGCCCTGGGGCGTGGGCTATACCGTGCCGCGTGCCAGCAACGACAGTGATGTGGGCCAGGCGCAGAACAGGCGCGTGGAACTCGTGATCTGGTAAGAAGGGGGCTAGAACGGCCGCTCGCAACAGCTGGTTGTCTGTGCCGAATGTCTTGCGCTGCACGTGCGGTTCCAATGCCGCTGACAGGCGTCTTGTGGTTGCCGGTAACGACACGGATTTGACCGTGGAGCAGGCTTCGCGCCGACCGATCTTGAAGCGCTACGCCACGCCAGCGGGATCGATCGCCTGTCCTGTGCTGCAGTGGTTACCGCGAGCTGTTCAGCGGAGCGCGAATACCACGGGGACCACGAGCTCGAGACGGTTGCGGCGCATGGAAGCGGGCATGCGCGGCAGCGGCTGTGATCGCGCCAGCATCTGGCGCGCTGCCTGGTCGAGCAGCTGCGAGCCGGAGCTTTCCAGAACACGCTGGCTCACCACCGTACCGTTGGCATCGATGACCAGATATATCCGCACGGTGCCTTCGATCTGCTGATTGCGAGCCGCCATCGGGTACTGCTTGTGGCGTGAGAGCCATGCGCGCAAGCGAACGATGTAATCGTCGGTCGCCTGTTCGCTTGAGCCGAAGCCGCCGTTGTTGTCTGCCGAGACCTCCGGCCGCAGCGGCGTGTCGTCAGCCGCCGGCAGTGTTGCAGCGTGCGCCGTGATCTGTTCGTCGGGCTCGATCGATTCGATCGTGTCTTCGGCGCGGATCGTGACCGCATCCGCGATTCGGGGCATGCTCGGCGTGGCCGCTGCGGGATCGTCGCTATCAGGCGGCGCAGGATCGACCGTGGTGGCAGGGGCCGCGGGATCGCTTGGCGCGGGCTCCGGGCCGATGTCCGTGGCCGGCGCTTCAATATCCGACGCCGCCTCCGGGGTCACCGGTGAAGCAGATTCGGTCACCGCGGTGGGCGCGCTCGGCGCCGGCGATACCGGCTGCATCGGGGTGCTCTCGATCGCGCTGGGCGGGGGCAGCCCTGGATCGAGGGAATCGAGCGAGACCATGACACCGCGCGGCGCCTCCTGCGGCGGCGGAGTGGTCAAGCCGCCCAACAGGAACAGCCCCAGCAGACACAAGTGAAGCAGTGCCGCAGCGGCCATCGCCAGCAGCCATTGCCTGCGGGATATGTTCATGGGCTGTCTGCAACGATGGTGATCAGCCGCAGGCGCGTCGCGCCCGCGTCGCGCAGTGCGTGCATCACACTCACCACACGTGTCGCATCGCCGCCGCCGTCGGCGCGTATGCGCAGCGCTCGAGTGTTGTCCTGGGAAAGCTTGTCGCGTACCACGCCGGTAAGGGCATCGAGCGTAGTCGGCTCACCGTCAATCGCGAGTTCTTCGCCAGAGCCGATCTGCACCTCGATTGCGCCCGCTTCGGCGTTGGCCTCGCTTATCGACAGCGGCGGATCGACCTCGAAAGGCATGGGCGCTGTGATCTGGCCGGCCAGCATGAAGAAGATCAGCAGCAGAAAAACGACGTTGGTCAGCGGCAGGATCGATTCGTCGCCGTTATTGCGTGCCCGATGTTGGCGAGAGAAACGCATCAGCGGCCTACGGGCGACTGTCCATCAGGGATAGTTCAGTCACACCGGCTGCCGATAGCGCATCGAGTATTCGTACCGCGTCCTGAAGGATGACGCCGCCGGCAGGGCGCACCAGCACGCGTCGATCCGGCTGATCGGCGAGTGCAATCTTGACGCGCTGGGTGAGTTCCTCGATGCCGACGTACTGGCCCGCAAACCGGACACCGTCTAGGCGAACATCCACCAGTAGCGCGCCCTGCATGGCCGGCCGTGTCTGTCCCTGGGCCGGCGCGTCGAGCACGATCGAATGCAGATCGGTAAAACTCGACGCGAGCATGAAGAACAGTAGCAATATGAACACGACATCGATCAGCGGCGTCAACGACACGAGGCTGCGTCGTCGCGAACCGCCGAGCTGGGCCTTAAACGAACGGGGTGCTGTGGTCGTGGTCATCGCTGTCGTCTGCCAGCGGATTATGTGCCGTCCGATTGACATCGGCCGTGAAGACACGAGTAACGACACTATCCATTTCGTGCGCAGCGCGATCGATCGCGCGTTCCAGCCAGTTGAGCGCCACAATGGTCGGCATGGCCACGGCGAGGCCGACAGCGGTGGTCAGCAGGGCCTGCCAGATACCACCCGACAGCAGCGCTGGATTGACCTGACTACCGGCGGCTTCTAGCGAGCGGAAGGCTTCGATCATGCCCAGAACGGTGCCGAACAGCCCTAATAACGGTGCAAGCGATGCGATGACCTCCAGCGGGCGCAGGTGCCCTCGCAGCGACTCGAGCATGTCGCCGCCAAACTGCAGGATCTCCTCGCGCAACACCGGTTCCGGCAGGTCATGTCGTGCGCTGAGCTGGATCGCCCGCGCTAGTACGCGCGATGCGGGATTGGGCGAACGGCGTGCCATCGCCATCGCCGCGGATGCGTTGCCCGTTCGGTATATCGACAGCGCGCTGCGGGCGGTACGACGGTCGTTGATACGGACCCGCCGGAACTGGATCAGCTTGGCAATCACGATGGCGGCCGCAATGACCGACATGAGCAGAAGCAGCAAGACCACCGGGCCGCCGAGCAGCAGGATATCCGTGAGCTGATTCCACATCCCGGCAATGGCGCCAATGAACGCGTTCACGGCGCGTCGCTCCGGCGGCTTGCGATTGCTGGCTGCTTGGTTGTGTCAATCATCTGAATGCGCATCATGGGAATTCACTGGATGAATGGCGTATTGCCGCGCTGGGAGACGGATACGAGGGACAGGCAGTCATCACGGGCGCCGGTGTCCGTACGGCATTCGAGCACATCGTTCAGGAGAAGCTGGCCGATATCGCCGCACGCCAGATTCTTGATATCAAAGACCTTGAGGCTGGTCTTGTTCGCGGTCATTGGCCCGATCTGCACGGCCAGCCGGCGCGCGACGATGCCGTCGTTATCGAACATCACCACATCCAGCTGGAATGCATCGAAGCGTGAGTCGGTGAGGTTCTGAGTCACCAGATAGGCGCGACAGGCGCCATCGACCGGCTCCAGTTTGTTCAACTCGACTTCCACCGCGCCGCCGCCAGTCTTGACGGGCGCTTGAGCCAAGGCTGTCGTCGTGGCCAGGGCCATGACGACAGAGAGCAGGATGCGGGTCAGCATAGCGGTGTCCCTTTGATACGCCGGCCGGCGCGGTCTTCTTCCCCAGATCCGACGCCGGCAAGATCGGTGGCCACGTGATGCTGTCCGCTCTGACGGCGGTATGGCGGCGTGACCGACGGTCGCTTGATCCTTATACACCCAGTATTGCCGGACGATGGCAAGGAAGCAACCATAAACAGGTACTTTGCGGCGTGGATGTGTTCCGATCGACAGCCCTGGGCGCGCTGGTCACACTACGCGTGATCAATCTTCAAGGAGTGTGGCGGTGTCGCTGATTGCACAGATGAAATTGAACGACCATGAACAGGTCAGCCACGTGTGGGATGCGGCGACCGGCCTGCGGGCGATCATTGCGGTGCATTCAAACGCGCTCGGACCCGGCGTGGGCGGTGTACGCATTCGCAACTATGCCGACGAGGACGCCGCCCTCGTCGACGTGCTGCGCTTGTCGCAGGCGATGAGCTACAAGGCCGCCTGCGCCGGGTTGGCCTGCGGTGGTGCCAAGGCCGTGGTTCTGGGGCCGTTTCCCGAGGACCGCCGCGCGGGCATGCATGCGCTGGCGCGCGCCATCGACAGTCTTGGCGGGCGCTATGTGGCGACCGAAGACATGGGCATGAACGAGTCCGATATCGCACTCCTCAACGAAGTGACCGCGCATGCGGTGGGGCGCGCGCTGGTTGACGGTGGTTCCGGTGATCCGTCGCCGTACACGGCCCAGGGCGTGATCGTGGGCATGCGCTCGAGTCTGCGTGCGGCCGGACTTGGCGACGATTTCAAGGGTCTCAGAGTTGCCGTACAGGGCTGCGGCAACGTCGGGCTTGGCGTGATCGAGCGCTTGATCGCCGCCGGCGCAACGGTGATCGCGGCGGACATCGACGCGGCGGCCACTGCGCGCGCACAGCAGGCAGGTGCTGAGATTGTCGATAACGAAGCGATTCTGTCCCAATCAGTGGACGTGCTCGCCCCCTGTGGTATCGGCGCGATCCTCAATACGCAGACAATCCCGACACTGGCGTGTCGCGTGATTGCCGGTGCAGCAAACAATCAGCTCGCAACAGAAGCCGACGGTCAACGACTGGCCGAGCGCGACATCGTCTATGCCCCGGATTTCGTCATCAACGCCGGAGGTCTGATTAACGTATCCGACGAGATCGATCCGTCCGGATACAACGCCCAGCGCGTCGAGCAACGCGTCGCGGCGATCGAGACAACGCTTGATGAGATTTTTGCTACAGCCGCCGAGAGTGGCAAAACGACCGCAGCAATCGCGATAGCACTGGCGAAAGCACGGATGGGCCGGGCCGTATAGTTGCCGGGCAGTGATGCGCCGGCAATCTGGCGGCCTCGCTTGACCCGGCGTATCCCACGGTGCCGGCAGGGCGCGGTTCTGCCGATTAGTGCAACGCGCGCCGCGCGAACATCAAAAAGCCGCGTCCGATGACTCGGTACGCGGCTTTGTTCGAATGGCAGCTCAGTTAGCGCAGCGATCGATCAGGCGGCCGTATCCCATTCGGGTGCAAACGATGGGTCGATCATGCGGCCGTCTTGCGAATGCAGACCAGCGATTTCGCGCATTTCCTCTTCGCTGAGTTCGAAATCGAAGATCTCGAAGTTGGAGGCGACATGATCGGGATTTGATGACCGCGGTACGGCGACCACGTTGTCCTGCTGGATCAGCCAGCGCAGTGCGACCTGACCGGCGTTCTTGCCATGCGCCTTGCCGATGCGTTCCAGGGTCGGATCCTTGAACACTTCACCGCGGGCCAGCGGGCAGTACGCGGTCAGTGCCATGCCGTGTTCAGCCAGTTTGTCCAGCACCGGCTGTTGATCCAGGTAGGGGTGATACTCGACCTGGTTGGTGACGAGTGGCTTGCCGGATATCTCGACCGCCTGCTCTACCAGTTCCCGCGTGAAGTTGCTGATGCCGATGTTTCTGGCCAGCCCGCGCTCCTGCACTTCGTTGAGCGCGCCCAGGGTTTCCTTGAGTGAAATCGCAGGGTTCGGCCAGTGCAGCAGCAACAGGTCAACGTAGTCGGTGCCCAGCCGTTCCAGGCTTTGCTCAACCGATTTCTGCAGATCGCCGTCGCGATAGTGGTCGGTCCAGATCTTGGTGGTGAGGAAGATGTCCTCTCGAGCCAGGCCCGAGTTATGAATGCCGCGGCCTACGGCCTCCTCATTCTTGTACATCTGGGCGGTGTCGATATGCCGGTAGCCGACGTTTAGTGCATGCTCGACCATGGCCTCGGCGTCGGCCGGTTCCAGTTCGAAAGTGCCGAATCCGATAGCGGGGAGTTCTGTTCCGTTGGCGTTCACGTGTTGCATGACACAGCCTGTATTAACCAATTGAATTATGTAGGGGATGCTTAGGGCGCCATGACCAGAATCAAGCCATATCGCGATCGTCACCTGTCTGCCTGTGGGCAACCTCGTCGTGGTTGAACGCAATCGGCTGTATCGCCTGCTCGCCCTCGAGCCGGGAGAATTCAAGCCGGTGGCCTGGTCGTTCCTCTATTTCTTCTGTCTGCTGGCGGGCTACTACGTGCTGCGTCCCGTGCGCGACGAGATGGGCATTCAGGGGGGCGTGGATGCGCTGGCCTGGGTGTTCTCGGCCACGTTTGTCCTCATGCTGGCGGTCGTGCCGTTATTCGGCTGGGCTGTCGGCCGATATTCCCGTCGCGGGCTGGTTATCGCCAGCTATGGCTTCTTCATTGTCAACCTGCTGGTCTTCTTCCTGCTCATGCGTGCGGACGTCGCGCCTACGTGGGTCGCTCGTGCGTTCTTTGTCTGGGTGAGCGTGTTCAATCTGTTTGTCATCTCCTTGTTCTGGAGCGTGATGAACGATGTGTTCAATGCTCGTCAGGCGTTGCGTCTGTTCGGTCTGATCGCGGCCGGTGGCAGCCTGGGTGCGATTGCGGGGCCTGCTATCACAGCATTGCTGGCCGGCCAACTGGGGCCGGTGAACCTGCTGCCAATATCCGCGGTACTGCTGGTCGTCGCCACGCTGTGCGCGCTCGTGGTGATGAACTCGCCCGTCGCGACAGACAGCCGCGCGGCGCCGTCGGCCCGCCTGCGCGGCGAAAGTGTCTGGGCGGGCGCGCTACACGTGGCGCGTTCGCCGTATCTGCTGGGTATATGTGTCTTCATCGTGGCGTATTCGTCGTTGTCCACATTCCTGTATTTCGAACAGGCGCATATCGTCCAGGACGCGTTTGCCGACAGCGCTCAGCGTACTCAGGTGTTTGCGGGCATGGATCTGGCGACCAACGTGATCACGCTGGCACTGCAATTCTTTGCTACTGCGCGCCTGGTCGCCTGGCTCGGCCTGCCTATCGCGCTGGCGATCATCCCGCTGGCGGTTGCTGCCGGCTTTGGCCTGCTGGGTCTGATGCCGACGCTGGCCGTGCTGGTTGTGTTCCAGGTCGTGCGGCGAGCCGGCAACTACGCAATTACCAAACCGGCTCGGGAGATGTTGTTCGGCGTGGTCTCGGCCGAAGACAAGTACAAGGCCAAGAACTTCATTGACACCGTCGTCTATCGCGGCGGCGATGCTGCCAGCGGCTGGCTGTACAGCGGGCTGGCCGCACTCGGCATGGGGCTGGCCGCGCTGGCATTCGCTGCGGTGCCGCTGGCCGTCATCTGGGCCGGTGTCGGTATTGCCCTCGGACGCGCCCGCAACGTGCGTGAACAGCAGCAACAGGACGCGCTCGATTCCTCGAACCCCTCGCAGACGGAGATCAATCGATCATGAAGCATTCTGAAACCCGAACATCGTTCCAGCTGACCCGTCGTCGCGCGCTGCAATACGGTGTTGCCGGCGCCGGCCTGGCGCTGCTGCCCTGGCAACTTGCACTCGCCGAAATGACGCCGGCCAGGGCGAGCAAAGCCATGCGCAAGCGTCCGATTCCATCTACCGGCGAGATGCTGCCCGTGATCGGCATGGGATCGTCCGGCTCGTTCGAAACACGCGATGAGAAGACGCTCGACGATCTGGCTACCGTAATGAAAGACTTCGTAGCGCTCGGTGGCACGCTGGTGGACACGTCGCCGTCTTATGGCAACGCAGAAACCACTATCGGCCAGATCGCGCGCGATACCGGCCTGCGTGATCAGCTGTTCATGGCGACCAAGATTCGCAAGCGCGATGAGCAGGCCACGCGGGATCAGTTCGAGGCCTCTATCGAGACGCTCGGCAAGCCGATCGACCTGGTGCAGATCCACAATTTCATCGGCCTAGAGAGCCAATGGGCCACGATGGAAAAGCTCAAGGCTGAGGGCAAGGTGCGCTATATCGGCATCACCCACTATGTAACCAGCGCCTTTGACGACCTCGAGCAGCAGATGTCGACCAAGGACATGGATTTCGTCCAGTTCAACTACTCGATCATGACGCCGGAAGCCGAGAAGCGGCTGCTGCCGCTGGCCGCCGATCGTGGTATTGCGGTGCTGATTAATCGCGCCTATAACGACGGTCAGTTCTTCGGCAACGTCAAGGGCAGTGCGCTGCCGGACTATGCCAAGGAATTCGACTGTTTTTCCTGGGGCCAGTTTGCGCTCAAGTACGTGCTGGCACACGAGGCCGTCACCGGTGTCATCCCGGCGACCAGCGATCCCGAGCATCTGGCCGACAACATGCACGCCGGTTTTGGCGCATTGCCCGATGTGGCCATGCAAAAACGCATGCGTGAGACCATCGCCGCTCTTTAGACCCTCTCGAGCCCCGGCGCCACGCAAGCCGCGGCGCCGGGGCTACTGCAATCTCGATCAGGCGTTCGCGGCGGGATGATCGGCGAACACCTGTTCGCCGTCGGGCCGAATCAGCCATGTCTTGTAGCTGTCCTGGCGGTTGCCCATCTCCATGCCGGGTGAGCCGATGGGCATGCCCGGAACGGCCAGGCCCAGCGCATCCGGGCGGACAGCAAGCAGGCGACGGATATCAGCTGCTGGCACGTGGCCTTCGATCACGTAATCACCGATCACCGCGGTATGACAGGAGCGCATCGAGCGGGGGACCTCCAGGCGATCCTTGACGGCGGCCATGTCGCTGCGGTCCTCCGACGCGACGGCGAAGCCGTCGGCTTCGAGGTGGGCAATCCAGGCCGAGCAACAACCGCAGTTGGGATCCTTGTAGACATGGATTTCGCGGGCGGTCGACGGTTGTGCCAGCGCTAGTGGGCCTAGCGTCGTCGCCGCGATACCGACGGCCGTCATCGCCAGGCCGCCCCGCAGGACGGCCCGACGACTGATGATGGTGTCTGTCATAACGTGATTCCTGTTTCGGGTCGTTGTTGGAGGATGCTGGCACGATGCCATGGCTCAGGTTTGCCCGCCGTCGGCCGAGGCCAGATCACGAGTATTATCATGACGCCGCGGCCAGCCTAGCCGTTATACCGTTCGAGTTCATGTTTGACCCCGCAGCGCAGGTGAACGCATCTTTGCATTGATCCCCGGCGAGACCAATAGCCGCGGGCGACATGCCAGCGCGCCCGGTCGGTCTTTTACGGCGACCACCGAGCGCGTACTTGGCATATGTCGATTAGACGGTCTTTTCGAAACACAGGGTGCCGTCGTCGCCCACGTCTATGTGGATCGTATCGCCGCCTACGAACTCACCGGCCAATATCCGCTTGGCCAGTGGGTTTTCCACCAGCGTCTGGATTGAACGCCTGAGCGGGCGGGCACCGTAGACCGGGTCGAATCCGGCTTCGGCCAGCTTGTCGAGCGCGGCGTCGGTGACGCGAAGTGCCAGTTCACGTTCGGCCAGCCGGGCTTCGAGCTCGTGCATCTGGATACGCGCGATCTTGCGGATCTCGGCTCTGGCCAGTGGATGGAACACCACCGATTCGTCAATACGATTGATGAACTCCGGCCGGAAATGACTACCCACGACTTCCATCACGGATTCGCGCATGGTCTCGTAGCCGCTATCGGCCAGTTCCTGGATGAGCTGGCTGCCGAGGTTGGAGGTCATCACGATGACCGTATTGCGGAAATCCACGGTGCGGCCCTGACCGTCGGTAAGCCTGCCGTCGTCGAGCACCTGCAACAACACGTTGAAGACATCGCTGTGGGCCTTTTCGACTTCGTCCAGCAGGATCACCGAGTACGGCTTGCGGCGCACGGCTTCGGTCAGATAGCCGCCTTGTTCATAGCCGACATAGCCGGGCGGGGCACCGATGAGCCGGGCTACCGAGTGCTTTTCCATGAACTCGGACATATCGATACGCACCATGGCGGCTTCCGTATCGAACAGGAAGGTGGCAATCGCCTTGCACAGCTCGGTTTTGCCGACACCGGTGGGGCCAAGGAACAGAAACGATCCGATCGGCCGATTCGGGTCGGATAACCCCGAGCGGGAGCGCCGGATGGCGTCGGACACGGCGGTCACGGCCTCGTTCTGGCCAATTACGCGCTCATGCAGCGAGTCTTCCATACGCAGCAGCTTGTCGCGCTCGGCTTCAAGCATGCGATTGACCGGAATACCGGTCCAGCGCGAGACGATCTCGGCGACTTCCTCTTCGGTGACGTTGTTGCGCAGCAGCTGTGTCGCTGCGGGCTTGGCCTCGGCGGCCTGGGCTTCGGCGAGTTCGCGCTCCAGTTCGGGAATCCTGCCGTACTGCAGCTGGGCCATGCGCTCGTAGTCGCCGGCGCGCTTGGCAGCATCCAGGTCGCGCTTGGCCTGGTCGAGTTCCTCACGCTTGTTGGCGGCGCCTGCAACGGTCGCCTTCTCGGCTTTCCAGATCTCTTCCAGATCCGAATACTCGCGTTCCAGTTCGGTAATGTCCTCTTCGATCTTAAGCAGGCGCGCCCTGGAACCCTCGTCGGTTTCCTTGGACAGCGCCTGTCTTTCGATCTTGAGCTGGATCAGGCGACGCTCGAGCCGATCCAGCGCTTCAGGCTTGGAATCGATCTCGATACGGATCTTGCTGGCGGCTTCGTCGATCAGATCGATGGCCTTGTCGGGGAGCTTGCGATCAGTGATATAGCGCTGTGAAAGCTTGGCTGCGGCAATGATTGCGCCGTCGGTGATGTCCACGCCGTGGTGTACTTCGTAGCGCTCCTTCAGGCCGCGCAGGATTGCGATCGTATCTTCCAGGTCCGGCTCGTCCACCAGCACTTTCTGGAAGCGACGTTCGAGCGCGGCGTCTTTCTCGATATGGTCGCGATACTCGTTGAGCGTAGTGGCGCCGATACAATGCAGCTCGCCGCGAGCCAGTGCCGGCTTGAGCATGTTGCCGGCATCCATCGCGCCCTCGGCCTTGCCTGCGCCGACCAGGGTATGAATCTCGTCGATGAACAGAATGATTCGGCCTTCCTGCTTTGACAGGTCCGAGAGCACGCCCTTGAGGCGATCTTCGAACTCGCCGCGATACTTGGCGCCCGCGATCATCGCCGCCAGATCGAGCACCAGCACGCGCTTGTCGCGCAGTGATTCGGGCACCTCGCCGTTGACGATGCGCTGCGCCAGGCCTTCCACAATCGCGGTCTTGCCGACGCCCGGTTCGCCCACCAGCGTCGGGTTGTTCTTGGTGCGCCGCGAGAGCACCTGAATCACGCGCCGGATTTCCTCGTCACGGCCAATCACCGGGTCCAGCTTGCCTTGCTCGGCGCGCTCGGTGAGGTCGGTGGTGTACTTGTCGAGTGCGCCGCGCTGCTCCTCGGCGTTGGCATCGTTGACGTTCTCGCCGCCGCGCATGGTATCGACCTGACTGGTGAGGTTGTCGCGGGTCGCCCCGGCATCTTTCAGAATCCTGCTGGTGTCTGACTTGTCTTCCAGCATGGCCAGTACGATCAGCTCACTGGAAACGAACGCGTCGCCGCGTTTCTGGGCCAGTTTGTCGGCCAGGTTGAGCACCCGAACCAGTGCCTGACTCGGGTTCACATCGCCGGTTGCCTGGCCGACCGTGGGCAGGTTATCCAGATTCTTGAGGATCTGGTTGCGGATCTCGCGTACGTTGAGGCCCGCGCCGTCGAGCAGCGGGCGTACCGTGCCGCCTTCAGCGTCGAGCAGTGCCAGCAGCAGATGCTGTGGCTGGATTTCGTTATGGTCGCGGCCCACGGCGAGACTCTGGCTGTCGGCCAAAGCCTGCTGGAGCTTGCTGGTGAGTTTGTCCATTCGCATGGAAGAAAATACCCCTTTGAGCTGAGTGGTCGCGGCAGCCTGTGCAGCCGCGTTCTTATGTCCTGATTAATAAGTGCAGCCAGAAAACAATTCAATAGCGGTTTGAAAGTATGCGCGGTCGCAGCGTGCGGTGTGTGGCGATCACGCTGATATACTCGGGCACGTTTTCGGCCCGATCCTGCGCACGCCTGTCGGCAGTTCGCAGGGCAGGCGCGCACTCACTTGATCGCGTCGTGAATGCCGACCAGGAATGAGGATCAGATGACCAAGGCCTATACCAACGCCGAGTTCATGCTCGGCGAAGATGCGCGTCCACTGCGACTGCTGTCTGAGTACATCGAGCCACGTGCGCGGCTGGAACGGCTCAACGTCCATCGCGCACTTCTATTCTGGGGATCTGCCCGGCTCAAGCCGAATGAGCCGGACGCGGTGGACGACCGGATCGACTTCTATGCCGAGGCACGAGAGCTGGCGGCACGCATGACGCAGTGGACGATGGACGCCCACGCAGCCGACGAGCGTTACTATATCTGCACCGGCGGCGGGCCCGGCATCATGGAGGCCGCCAATCGCGGCGCCGCGGACGTGAACCGCGATCTGTCGATGGGCTACAACATCGAGTTGCCGCACGAGCAGGGCAGCAACCCGTATATCAGCGATGCGCTTAACTTCGAGTTCCACTACTTCTTCATGCGCAAGTTCTGGTTCATGAACGTGGCCGAGGGCCTGATCATCTTTCCCGGCGGCTTCGGCACCATGGATGAGCTGTTCGAGATGCTCACACTGATGCAGACTGGAAAACAGCCGCGTATCCCGGTGGTGCTCTACGGCAAGGAGTTCTGGAGCCGCCTGCTCAACTTCGATGTGTTTGTCGAACTGGGGCTGATCAGCACGGAAGACGCCGAACTGTTCTATATCGCCGAATCTGTGGACGACGCGTATCAGTTTCTCACCGACGCGCTTGTTGAAGATACGGCAACTGCTCAGAGCCGACACGGCTGATCATGGCCAATCGATCCATGATGATCGACGCGCTCGCGGTTAACAGACCGCGGCGGCGTATTCTGATGGTCGCATGGCTCGCAAGCCTGGTGGTCGTTGCGCTGGTCACGGCCGTGTTGACCCACTGGCTCTGGCCACAAGAGATGGCCGATGAGACGATTCAGCGCGACCCGCTTGCGGTTGACGCCACGGTGTCGCCAGTCAACCGCCCGTCGTTGGACGATTCCAGCGCTGATCAAGCGACGGGCGTGGTGACGTCCTCGCCCGACACCATTATCGAGTGGCCCGCGGACGACTCGCGCGGCCCATCGGGCGAGGCGGCCTCGCAAGTGGACGAGGCCGTATCGAGCCCCGAGCTGGCGTTGACGCCGGCCAGCGGTCTCATGCCCATGTCGACGGCGGGGCCGGACGATAGCGTTACCGAGTCGAGCAACAACTAGCCGCGTTGGTACGCCGTGCGGCATCCTGATCAGGACAGACACTCAGCCGGGTCACCGGCGCAGTGCGCCTTGCCTTTATGACGTCGGATTGTCAGCCGACGGAATACGCACACGGACAACATTGCCTATTGAAGGCCGAGCGTGCAGCACTTGGCGGATTCGGCGCCTTGCGTAAACGCACATGGCGAATCCCCGAACCGGTGTCGCATCAATGCACTGACCCCTTGATTTGATCAGGCTCCAGGAGTCTGTCGGACTCGAGGCTGATCTTGCGCGCCGGTGATATCGATCACAGCCGCACGCGTTCCGGGCATAGTTGCCCGCCTAGCCAGCGCGACACGGCGGCGGTGCTCAAGCGCCATCCAGTCGCGGCCATTGTCGATATCGTCACGCACCGTGTGCGCCGTGACATCGAGTCCGACGCTGCGCATTAGACCGATGGTTCGTCGATACACCCGCGGGCCGCTCCAACGAGGGCCGCGGAATAGTCGTGCCTCGCTCCGGGTCAGCCCGATGGCCCAGTAGCCGCCGTCCTGTGTGGGTGCCAGCCAGGCGGCGCGGCACGGCGTCAGGGCCCGGCTCGCCTGTTCGAGCCAGTCATCCCCTAGAACCGGCTGATCACTCCCCATCAGTACAGCCGCAGAGTGCTCGTAAAGCGCATTCCGAAGCGCACGATGCATGCGCTGGCCCAGATCACCGCGTGCCTGGCGTACCAGGACAACAGCATAGCGCCGACGCAGACGCTGGAAGAACGGGTGACGCGTATCGGGACTGCACACGAGGCTGATGGGGCCGTGGAACGTCTGGCGGGTGCAGGCCACCGCGTGCTCCAGCATGGCTCGATATATACGCGCGGCACGCTGAGAGCCCAGGGTTGCCGCGAGTCGTGTCTTGCAACGCCCGGCAACCGGCGCCTTGGCGAAGATCAGCAGCGCTGTGTTCTGATCGTCGGCGTTGGCGTTCTTCGCAGGATCGGAGGGGTTGGCAAAAGACATAAGCCTGATATCATACGCCGCTCGCTCGCGATGAGCGGGATAGATCATGGGGCCGTAGCTCAGTTGGGAGAGCGTCGCGTTCGCAATGCGAAGGTCGGCGGTTCGATTCCGCCCGGCTCCACCAGTACAGGGTTCTAGCGAACTCTGAAAACCCGACCAGCCAAGCGCTGTCGGGTTTTTTTGTGGGCGCGGGTTTGTCGTGTACCTCGGCTGCGCTCAATCCCTATCGGACTGTGTCTCGCGACTGTTCGCGCTGCCGGCCCCAGAGTTGCCGACTCCTTTTGCTGGCCCGGGTGACCGGGGCGGTGCACGGCTTACCGCGCCGCGCGTTTGTTCATCAGCGCCTATGGCTCACATCAATGGACAGCCGCCTCGCCTGTTGGCGTTGCCGAGCCGTGGTCATTGCACGGGCATTGGCGGGGCCAGAGCGCCGAGGCGCGATACGACGGATGCTTGGTTCGATACGCGTTTAACCGAACGGCGAGGACCGCAGTGCGCGCACTGCACGCCGTGGCCGGACGCAGGGGCGGGCGGTCGACTTGTCGTGACGCTCGATCAGCGATGTCGTTATGATTGTCGCTAACAGACAGGTTTCGAGCCAAGTTTTGCACGCGTACCCAGCGTTCCATTCCGACAGTCGACGCAAGCAATGACCGATATCGTTGGCCGGTTTGCGCCGTCGCCGACGGGTCCTCTGCATATGGGCTCATTGTTGGCCGCGCTTGCGAGCTTTCTGAGCGCGCGGTCTTGTGGCGGGCGCTGGCTGTTGAGAATGGACGACCTGGATCAAGCACGCGTCGTGCCCGAAGCAGACCGGCTGATTCGGGATACCCTGCTCCTGTTCGGGCTTCAGTGGGACGGCGCAGTGCTTTATCAGAGCACACGACGTGCCGCCTACGATTGTGCGTTGACGCGTTTGATAGCCGCACACCGCGTGTTTGCCTGTGGCTGCACGCGAAAAGAGGTCCAGGCCGGTCCGGAAGGACTCGAAGGGCCGATTTATCCCGGCACCTGTCGATGTGGCTTGCCGTCCGGACGCGAGGCCCGCTCGTGGCGGCTGCGGGTCGACTCGGCCCAGATCACCGTGTATGACGGCGTGCAGCACGCCTACACACAGGCGCTTGCCACGGATGTCGGCGATTTTGTTGTCCGGCGCGCGGATGATGTGATCGCCTATCAACTGGCCACGGTGGTTGACGACGCTCATCAAGGTGTCACCGAAGTCGTGCGTGGTGCGGACCTGCTGTCATCGACGCCGCGGCAGCTGCTGATTGCCGGCTTTCTGGATTATCCGGCGGTTCGATATGCCCATATTCCGGTCATAGTCGACGCCAGCGGATCGAAGCTCGGCAAGAGCCAGGGCGCGCTTGCACTGGATCACGACGCGGTCGTAAGCCAGTTATGGCATTGCCTGATGCTGCTTGGTCAGCGTCCGCCAGAAGCGCTGCGCGACGGCACACGAGATAGTCTGCTCCGATGGGGTGTAACGCACTGGGATCTGGCCAGGGTGCCGTGCGTGCCTTCAATCGGGCAGCCGCTCTACCAGCGTTCCTGATCCCATCGCAGAGGGTTCGCCCAGTACTTCTTGTTCAGCCAGTCTGGCGTGGTCTTGTAGTCGTGAATGTCGTAGTAGTAGACGGCCCAGCCGGGACTCAGTTCGCGATTACCGGGCAGGCGTCTGTAACCCATGCCGATCATCTCTGTCAGTTGCCATGAAGCGCAGCGGCAGGCGGTTGGCCCGGACACGACAAGGACGATGCCGTTCACGTTGTCACGCAACACGGCCAGCAGATGACGACTCTGTGCGATCGTCAGATCGGTCAGCAACTCAGCCCACACCACAGCAAGTTCAAAGTCCGACGCACTGCTGACCAGATCTTGTCGGGTCAGCTGGCCTGCCGAGACGAGCGTTGCATGTGGCGTACCGAGTAAAACGGGGAGGTGCTCCATCGCGGGCTGATCGGTCGGGCCCGCAATGATCACGCGTTCAGGCTGGCGCTGTTCGACGACGCGTCGAACCACGTCCACCACCACTGGCGTTGTAAGGTCCTGCGAGTCCGAAGTATCGCTACTCATTGTGTGTCTGCTGTCAGGTGAAACAGGTTGCCGCGAGCGGATCAAGCCGGAAGCCCAGTTTACTTGAACGTGCTGCTGGGAACGCGGGAGCACGTATTTGCTGTCGCGTCCTGGCAACTTTGCGTGTGACCTGCTCCATATGAGTCGCTACGGATCGGCATTCGTGCCGGCATCTACTAAGCTTTGGAGACGGCCGGAACTTGGTTTGATCGGCGCCAGCTTTTCATTGTGACCGATAAACGCCGATCCTGATTATGTACGAAACTCAGCAGCAGCTATGCGCTTTGCAAGTTTTGAAGTCCGGTTTGTATTCGCCCCCGTGGTGCTGCGCTGAGCAGCGCAGGCAGACAGGGATGAAGCAGCCGGATGTCTGAGCGCAGCAAGTTGCCGGCTGCGCCCTGGCTCGCAAGCGGCGCAAGGAATCGATGCGAAGCATTGACGCAGTGCAGGGTGCCCTTTGCTTTGGATACTTTAGATTTAGCAAGCAAATGAAACTGTCTCGCGCATCAGCGCGAAACCCCGGGCCAATTCGATACCAAGGCAGAACCGCCGATGCCGTCACCGGTTGGCTCTACAGGGCGGCGACTGGAACTTGCTGAGCTTGAGACATATTCAGGGCGCCGATTGACTTCTAAAAGATCGTGTTTGTCCTGAAATAAGAAAATCAGACAAACGATGTTGTTCCAAGGTGCGCGATCAGAGCATCTTGTCCGCATTGATTGGTCGCTTTAATCAGTCCCGCAACTGCAGGCGCAGCAAGCTTGATGTATTTCCAAAAGTGTCGAAGCTAGGGCGTACCAAGCTATGCACGACGAGATGCGTGTATGTCAAGCGCGATGGTCCCGGGGTGGTGAGCACGGCAGTGAAGCGCTCGCCTTACCGCGTCGTGAGTGGTTTCCAATCGCGGCGTGCCAGAGCACCGATCACTTGAGTGGCCACCCACTGTAGCGCGGTCAATTGTGATGGCCGGCCGAGCCGGAGTGAAAAGGTGAACCATCGCTTTAGCAAATCGCAGACACAAAAAAGCCCGATCTCTGAAGAGACCGGGCCAGACTTATCGAACAGTCTTTGTCTTACTGACCTGTAACGTTCAGCTCAACACGACGGTTCTGAGCGCGGCCGGCGGCCGTCTCGTTGGTCGCAACCGGGTTGGACTCGCCATGACCCTGCGTACCGGTGATGCGGCTGCTCGTGATGCCATGCTGCATCAGGTAGGAGCGAACCGAATCCACACGACGCTGGGACAGACCCTGGTTGTACTGGTTACTACCGATGCTATCGGTGTAGCCGTCGACACGGAAGGTGATTTCGTCGCTGGCCTGCAGCGCGTCGACCACGTTATCCAGACGGTTTTCAGCCTGTGACGTCAGCTTGGCCGAATCGAACTCGAAGGTAACGCCCTTCAAGACGATGGGGGCCTGCTTCTCGATCGGGCAACCGCGAGCGTCGACCTGCGTACCACGCGGGGTACCCGGGCACTGATCGTTCGCGTCGATGACGCCGTCACCATCGCTATCCATCGGCTGGGCCGGGGCGGGAGCCGGGGCCGGAGCAGCAGCCTGTGGGGGAGCGCCCAGCGGGATCTGCAGACCGAGGGAAAGGATATGATCGTTGTAACGGTTGTCTTCGAAGCCAGAGCCATAGACGTCGGCACTGTCAACCGTGGTGTAACGATAACGGTACTCGGCGCGCACGGCCAGACCGTAGTCATTGATCTTGTACATGTAGCCAAGACCAGCGTCCAGGAAGTCCGTGTCGGCGTCGTCACCAACGTCAACACCGTTGACGGAACCGACGCCCGGATCAGTCTTGCCCCAGGCAGCACCCAGGATGCCGTAGACCGGCAGGGTGTCACGAGCCGGGAAGAAAAGAGCGTCCAGACCGAAGCCGTAAAGGTCGGCGTCGCCGGCGTCCTGGCCGTTCAGCTCTTGGTCCGGGTTGAAGTAGAAACCGAACAGTTCCAGGTTCAACCAGCTGGTGATCGGCTTGCCGATTGCCAGCGTGCCGCCAATGCTGTCGTCGTTATCCGTATTCAGGCGCGGCAGGCTGCCGTTGCCACCGGAGGAATCGCTATCGAAGAAGCCGTAGCTGACCATCGGAGCGACATAGAAACGCTTGTCCTGCGGCGTCTGCTGAGCGATGGCGCCAGCAGAAAAAGCCAGGCCGAGCGCGCCCGCAACACATGCGGTGAGCGGTTGTTTGAATTGCATAGTTCAAAACTCCCTTGAACGGGTTTAGGTTTGTTGTGCGGTCCCAATATTCACCGGACTGGCAAACAAGTGTTTCCAAATGCGGTGACGTGCCAGCAGATTATGCGGTGTTTTACAGCAATTAGCAATTGGAAAGGTTCCTTGTGCTGAAAAAAATTAACTGTAATCATCCGCGCCCGCCTACTGATTATAAAAGGCTTTGCGCGCCATGGATACGAACAGTGTGAAACTACGGATGCAGACTCTGAGAGAGCGGCTGAGCGACCTCAGGGGGTATCTTTGACTACGCTGAAAAGAAGGATCGACTGACTGAGCTTGATGTCGAACTCTCGCGCGGAGAAATCTGGGCGGAGTCGCCGGATAAGGCTCAGGCTTTCGGGCAGGAAAAAGCTCGGCTGGAGGAAATCGTGAAGCCCATGGATGAGGGTTTGACGACACTGGATGAAAGCGTCGAACTGCTTGCTCTCGCTGAAGCCGAAGGGGATGAGGACGTTGTTGCCGATATCGTCCTGGAGTTGGACGGCGTCGAATCCCATGTGAAGGCGCTTGAATTTCAGCGCATGTTTTCCGGCGAGGCTGATGGCAGCAATGCTTTTGTCGACATTCAGGCCGGCTCCGGCGGAACCGAAGCCCAGGACTGGGCCGAGATGTTGCTGCGCATGTACCTGAGATGGTGCGAACGGCGCGGCTTTGCTACCGAGATTACCGAGTACTCGGCGGGCGACGTTGCGGGCATCAAGAGCGTGACCTTCGCCGTGACTGGCAGCTATGCCTACGGTTGGTTGCGCACCGAAACGGGCGTGCATCGCCTGGTTCGCAAGTCGCCGTTCGACTCGGGCGCGCGCCGGCATACGTCGTTTGCTGCGTTGTTTGTGGCGCCCGAGATCGACGACAAGATCGAGATCGAGATTGACCCGTCGGATCTGCGTGTTGACGTATATCGCGCGAGTGGCGCAGGTGGCCAGCATGTGAACCGGACCGAGTCTGCCGTGCGTATCACCCACGAACCGTCCGGGATCGTCGTCCAGTGTCAGAATGATCGCTCCCAGCACAAGAACCGCGCGACGGCGATGAAGCAGTTGAAGTCCAAGCTGTATGAACGTGAGCTGGCAGAACGACGCGAGGCCGCCGAGGTGACCGAAGCGGGCAAGTCCGATATCGGCTGGGGCAGTCAGATCCGCTCTTACGTGCTTGACCAATCGCGGATCAAGGATCTTCGGACCGGCGTGGAGGTTGGCAATACGCAGGCCGTGCTGGACGGCGATCTCGACGAATTTGTGGAAGAAAGCCTCAAGCAGGGCTTATAGCTATATCAAGAGTGGTGATTTGATGACCGATGCAAGCAATGGTGATGGCGATACCCATCGCCTGGTGGCACAGCGCAAGGAAAAGCTTGCAGCGTGGCGCGAACAGGGCCTGGCTTTCCCCAATGATTTTCGCCCCGATGCGGCGGCCGGTGCGCTGCAGGACCGGCACGCCGACGACGACGCGGACACCCTGGATGCGGCAGCGCACGAGGTTCGTGTTGCCGGCCGGCTGCTGGCCAAGCGGGTGATGGGCAAGCTCAGCTTTGCGACGCTACAGGATGCCAGCGGTCGCATACAGCTTTTCATACAGCGCGATCTGCTCGGCGAGGACGCGTACAAGTCGTTCAAGCAGCTCGATATCGGCGATATCGTGGGCGTGACCGGCAAGCTTTCCCGAACTAACAAGGGCGAGCTTTCCGTGCGCGCTGAGCACTACCGATTGCTGACGAAATCGCTGCGGCCGCTCCCGGAAAAGTGGCACGGCCTATCGGATACCGAAGCACGCTATCGTCAGCGCTATGTGGATCTGATCATGCATCCCGATTCGCGTGCGGTCTTCACCGCTCGCAGTGCCATCGTGCGTGGCATACGAGACTTCTTCGAGGCGCGCGACTTTCTAGAGGTCGAAACGCCCATGCTCCAGGCGATCCCCGGCGGCGCCGCGGCGCGCCCATTCGTGACCCACTACAACGCGCTGGACCACGATTTCTATCTGCGTGTCGCCCCGGAGCTGTATCTCAAGCGTCTGGTGGTCGGCGGTCTTGAGCGTGTATTCGAGCTCAACCGCAATTTTCGGAACGAGGGGGTATCAACGCGACATAACCCCGAGTTCACGATGCTCGAGTTCTATCAGGCCTATGCGGATCATCATGATCTGATGGATGCGATCGAGGCGCTCATGCAGCATTTATCGTCGTTGGTGGAAGCTCAGCACGCGACAGCCTGCAATGACGATGCGGTACGTTTCGATCGAGCATTCGCACGGTTGACCATGCGCGATGCAGTCCTGAAGTACAACACGAGCATAGACGCCCAAGCACTTGATGATATTGATCAATTGAAATATTTTTCGGAGCAGGCTGGTGTTCACGGAAAGAGTGAATGGGGCGCCGGCAAATGGCTGACGGAGCTGTTCGAGGGAACCGTCGAGTCCAAGCTGATAGAGCCGACCTTCATCACCGATTATCCGGCGGAGGTGTCGCCCCTGGCGCGCCGCCGCGACGACAACCCGGACGTAACCGAGCGCTTCGAACTGTTTGTTGCAGGACGGGAGATTGCCAACGGATTCTCGGAGCTCAATGACGCCGAGGATCAGGCAGCACGTTTTCGGGCGCAGGCAGACGCCAAGGCATCGGGCGACGACGAGGCGATGTACTACGACGCCGACTACGTCACCGCACTGGAATACGGTCTGCCGCCAACGGCCGGTGCGGGTATCGGCGTTGATCGGTTGGTGATGCTGCTGACCGGCAGGAGTGCGATACGAGACGTGCTGCTGTTTCCGCAATTGCGTCCGCAGAAGTAGGGCCGCTACGCCTTACGAGTTCGTCGTTGTCTCTTGATCGCGCGTTCTGCGCCTCGCCACGGCGAGGCGCAGAACGCGTTCGGTGGGTGTATTTTCAATTGTTATAAATCGCACGATAAATAGATTGTAAATAATTGATATGTAATAAAAGTATTGCTGATCGTATAGTCTTTCAGTCGACGATCACTCGCGAGCCGTTTACTGCGCCACCGGAGACGGCCGTCTAGTCAGGCGTTGGATAGGGAAGATCGAGCAGCGACAGATTTGTCTGTTCGCATGACAGGCCGCTGCGCGCATAGGATGTCTTGACGACTGCCAGCAATCGTCCCTGTCCGGTTGTCTGCTCTGCTGCCATTACGACGGTGCCAGCGGCCGCGCCGTCTGCCGCGTTGATGGCGGCCCCCGCTTCCGGGAGCGTGCCGGCCCATTCGAAGCGATAAAGCCGGCGAGTGAGTTTGCCGCGATAGTGTAGTCGGGCAATGATCTCCTGGCCGGGATAACAGCCTTTGGCGAAATCGATGGCCATGAGCCAGTGCAGGTTGAGCATCTGTGGCACGAACAGGGACTGGGTGGCAGCCACAACGGTCGGGAGGCCGGCATCGATCTGGCTAAGGCGCCATGTATCACCGCCAACATCCAAGCTGTTCTGTGGCGTCTCTGCATCGATTTGACTAAGCACCAGTGCGCGCGCCGATTGCCCGGTGTTGCCCCGCAAGCCGAGCCAGAGCTGTGTGCCACGCCGCTCTGTACACTCCGCGGCTGGCGATTCCGCGCCAAGATATCCCGCAATCACGAATCGATCGCTGCTATCTCGCAAATCAACCTTGGCGCGCAGAACGTACATCTGCAGGCGCTTGAGAATAGGTGCCAGAAGCGAGCCGGGGAGGATGATCAGATAAGTGTCATGGTGCTGGGCGATACGCACGACTGCCTGCGCGCGGCCTTTCGCGTCGCACCAGGCCGCCAGCATGTGCCGGTCCGGGCCGATACGCCCCACGTCGTTGGTCAGCTGAGCACGCAGGAACGATGCGGCATCGGTGCCGGATACCTCGATCACGCCCATGGTGTTATTCGCATCGTCTTCGGCTGAGTTCATAATGCATCCAGATTGGCTGTGGCGCGTAGTTTAACGTGTCCGAAAAGCCTTTTATCCAAGGCATTCTGAAGTGTCCGGTTAAGCCGGTATTCATCTTGCCAGCACGTGAACACAGGTTTAAAGTACTGCAATGTCAGATCAAAGATCGCCGTCCGAAGACTCCGTCGAACCGCTCGAAAGCGACATGCCGGAGGCGCAGGACGAAGCCTCTCAGCGCGACGATAGCGCCCGCGATGGCGCTGCACGCAATCTCGATCTTCCCCGCGAGTACGGCGGCCGCAAAGGCCCTGAACCTGTGCGCTACGGCGACTGGGAAAAGAACGGTCGCTGCATCGACTTCTGACGCCCGCTTTCCACGCTTTTCGTTCACCGCCATCTGGGGACCTTCAATGAGCCAGTCACAGGCCAATCGCCCGCTATCGCCGCATCTGCAGATTTATCGTTGGCAGATATCCATGTTGACTTCGATTGCGCATCGCGCATCGGGCATCGTGCTGTCCGTCGGCAGCGTGTTTCTTGCGTTCTGGCTGATCGGCGCCGCCAGCGGCCCGGATGCTTTCGCCGGTATCAATGGTTTTGCCGCATCCTGGTTTGGCCAGCTGCTGATGTTCTGCTGGTCCTTTGCACTGTTCTACCACCTGTGCAATGGCGTCCGTCACCTGGTATGGGACGTCGGCGTCGGCCTCGATCTGGAAACGGCACGCATGACTGGATATGTCGCTATCGGTGTAGCCGCAGCACTCACTGTTTTTGTATGGCTCTGGGCATTGATCGCTTGATCGATCGTCAGACCGCGCCTTTTTCGTTTCCGGGAGTTCACTCATGAGCAGTATTCGTTCTTCGCTCGCACAGGCACGGGGTCTGGGCAGTTCCAAGACTGGCGTCGCCCACTGGTGGGCCCAGCGTGTCAGCGCTGTTGCCCTCGTGCCATTGACGTTGTGGTTCGTGGCCTGTCTGGCCTCGCAGTTGGGCGCCGACTATTCGAGCGTCACCAATTGGCTGTCCTCGCCGTTACAGGCGTCACTGCTGGCGATCTATCTCGCCGCGATCTTCTATCACTCGCAGCTCGGCCTGCAGGTCGTGATCGAGGATTACGTGCACGTCGAGTCGGTCAAGATGGCGGCTCTCATCGCACTTCAGCTGGCCAATATTCTGCTGGCCGTCGCTGCCATATTTTCTGTAATCATGATTCTGGTAGGAGCCGCTTGATGAGCGAAAGTAACGCCAAGAGCTATGAAATAATCGACCACCAGCACGATGTGGTGGTGGTGGGAGCCGGCGGGTCCGGCCTGCGCGCGACGCGCGGTCTGGCAGACTCCGGTCTCAAGACTGCCTGTATCACCAAGGTCTTCCCGACGCGTAGTCATACGGTCGCCGCACAGGGTGGCATTGCGTCTGCGCTGGGCAATATGGGCGAGGATGACTGGCGCTGGCACGCCTACGACACCATCAAGGGCGGCGACTGGCTGGGCGATCAGGATGCAATCGAGTACCTGACCAAGGAAGCGATTCCGGCGATCATCGAGCTCGAGCACGACGGTGTGCCTTTCTCTCGCACCGAAGACGGCCGTATCTACCAGCGCCCGTTTGGCGGCATGACCACGCACTTCGGCGAAGGCACCGCGCAGCGCACCTGTGCGGCGGCCGATCGTACCGGCCATGCGTTGCTGCACACGCTCTATCAGCAGTCGCTCAAGGCCAAGGCGGAATTCTTCATCGAATATTTCGCCATTGACCTGCTCATGACCGAGGACGGCGAGTGCAAGGGCGTGATGGCCTGGGATCTGCAAGGCGGCACACTGCATCGCTTCCGCGCCCATCAGGTCATTCTGGCGACCGGCGGCTATGGTCGCGCCTACTTCTCCTGCACGTCGGCGCATACGTGCACCGGCGATGGGATGGGCATGGCGCTGCGCGCCGGCCTGCCACTGCAGGACCCGGAGTTCGTGCAGTTTCACCCAACCGGCATCTACGGCGCCGGCTGTCTGATTACGGAGGGCGCACGCGGTGAGGGTGGTTACCTGACCAACTCCGAAGGCGAGCGCTTCATGGAGCGGTATGCGCCGAACGCCAAGGATCTGGCCTCGCGTGATGTGGTGAGCCGCGCCGAGACCGTGGAGATCAATGAAGGCCGCGGCGTTGGCGAGAACAAGGACCATACGCTGCTGCATCTGGAGCATCTCGGACCTGAGGTTCTGCATGAACGTCTGCCCGGAATTACCGAAACGGCAAGGATTTTCTCCGGCGTCGATGCGACCAAGGAGCCGATCCCGGTTCTGCCCACCGTGCACTACAACATGGGCGGTATTCCGACCAATGCGTTTGGTGAAGTGGTCACGCTGAAGGACGGTAATCCGGACTCTGTCGTGCCTGGCCTGATGGCGGTCGGTGAAGCCGGCTGCGTATCCGTGCACGGCGCAAATCGCCTGGGCTCCAACTCGCTGCTGGATCTGGTGGTGTTCGGTCGCGCGGCCGCACATCGCTGTGAGGAGGTTGTTACCAAGGGTGCAACCCACCGTGCCGACACCAAGGCCTCTGAAGAAAAGGCGCTCGGTCGCTTCGACAACCTGCGCTACGCCAAGGGCGATGTGCCTACCGCAGAGCTGCGTGACAGCCTGCAGCGATCAATGCAGAAGTACGCTGCAGTTTTCCGCAACGAGGAGAATCTAGCCAAGGGCGTCGAACAGATCAACAAGGAAGTCGAGTCGTTCGCCAATGTCGGCGTAACCGACCGCTCGATGACCTGGAACAGCGATCTGGTCGAAACCATGGAACTCGAGAATCTGCTCGGCTGTGCGATCACCACGATGCACGCGGCGGCCAACCGAAAGGAGAGCCGAGGCGCGCACGCGCACGAGGAATATTCGGAGCGCGACGACGAGAACTGGATGAAGCACACGCTCATATGGCATCCGGGCGGCGCCGAGACGAAGATCGATTATCGTCCGGTGCATATGCAGCCGATGACCAGTGACATGGAGCACGTTCCGCCCAAGAAGCGGGTGTACTAGACAGATCACGTCAATCGCTGGCGGCGTGCGTCGCCAGCGGTACGATTTTTTGGTAACGGAGGCCTGTCATGGCTCAATTTCGACTGCCCAAGAATTCCCGCATCTCAAAGGGCAAGCGCTTTGATGCGCCCAAGGATGCGAAACAGACCAAGACTTTTCGTGTCTATCGCTGGGAGCCTGAAGCGGGCGAAAATCCGCGGGTGGACAGCTACACGCTGGATCTCGACAAGTGCGGCCCGATGGTTCTTGATGCGTTGATCAAGATCAAGAACGAGGTCGATCCAACGCTGGCTTTCCGCCGTTCGTGTCGTGAAGGCATCTGTGGTTCCTGTGCGTTCAATATCGACGGCAAGAACACGCTGGCGTGCATCACGCGCATCGAAGATACCGAAGGTGATGTGCGTATCTATCCGCTGCCGCATATGCCGGTGGTCAAGGATCTCGTACCCGACCTTACCCATTTCTATGCGCAGCTCGAGTCCATAGAGCCCTGGATCAAGACCGACACGCCGGCGCCGAGCCGGGAGCGTCTGCAGACGCCCGAGGATCGCGCCAAGCTGGATGGACTGTATGAATGCATCCTCTGTGCCTGCTGCTCCACGTCCTGTCCAAGCTACTGGTGGAACCCGGAGCGTTATCTGGGTCCCGCGGTATTGCTTCAGGCCTATCGCTGGATCGTGGATTCACGCGACGAGGCCACCGGCGATCGTCTGGATGAACTTGAGGATCCGTTCAAGCTGTATCGGTGCCACACCATTATGAACTGCACCAATACATGCCCCAAGGGTCTCAACCCGGCCAAGGCCATTGCCGAGACCAAGAAGCTGCTGCTCGAACGTCGCGGCTGATTGCGCGCTACACACGGCTCGCAGACACAGAACAACGCGGCGCCTCGGGGCCGCGTTGTTCGTTACAGCTACAGGAAACGCCATGAGTGAAAAAGCACGAATCCGGTGGATGTGTCGACGCGGGATGAAAGAACTCGACGTCCTGCTGGAGCGATTCATCGTTGCCGATTACGACGGCCTCAACGAGGATGAGCGGGGCGAGTTCGTGGCGCTCGTCGAGATGGAAGATCCAGATCTGTATTACCTGGTCATGGGCAGGAGCGAGCCAGACAACGACATGCAGGCAGAACTGCTGTCGCGAATTCGCCAGTTCACGCGCCCAGCCGGCGTGGCCTAGCGCGAGGCGCCAGGCTTATGGGGTTTATTCGTGTCCACGCGCCAGATGCGATAACCGACTCGGCTGATCCGGTGTCCACCTGCGGTTCGCTTGCGCGACTATGTTCGATCAAAGCGCCTTGCCAAGGCGATTTCTGCCCCCAACAGCGGATGATCGGCCCGTGAAGGGTGGTGTGCTTTTTAGCTGCAGGCGGTGCCTGTGGCGACGGGGCGTGGCGGGCATGGCCTCGGGCCAAACGACCTCAGCGCCATGACCGACGCATTCTCCGGCACGCTGCATCTCGAGCGCGTTCCATCCCGTTCTCAATGGGCGCTGGTCGTGAGCCTTCATGGCTTGGCGATCGTGATTCTTGGATTACTTGCGGCGAGTCGGCCGCTGCTGGCGTTTCTGATTCCGATCGTTATCGCATTCGGATGGAACGCCGTCGCGAAGGCACGTCTGCGCACCGGCGGATCGATCCGTCGGCTTCGATGGGCCGCAGACGAGCGCTGGGCCTGGCAGAGTCAGGATCGTGAATGGCACGAAGGGCGACTGGTAAGCGCCGCGACGTTCGGCACGGTACTTGTAGTGCTTGGCCTATCGGAGACGGGCGGCCGCAAGACGCGCTTGCGATATTGCGCATGTTTTCATGACGGGCTCAGCGCCGACGCCCATCGGCAATTGCGCGCGCGCCTGACCGTGCGCTCGCCAGATGGCGCAGCCGCGCATGATTGAGCGCGTTTGGCGCGTGTTCATCGTCGGCGTTTTATTGCTGCTGGGCCGTCCCGGCCATGCCGATACGGCTGAGATCGAATGGACAGGCTGCCCGTTATCACAGCCAGCACCTAGCGCGGCGCGCATGGATTGCGGTTGGCTCAGCACGGGTGCAACGCTTGAAGACCAGCCGGTTCGGCTCCGGGTAGTGGTCTTGCGTGCGCGTCCCGATACGCGCGATCGCACGCCTGTCATCTATCTTCCGGGCGGCCCTGGAGATAGCGCCGGGCTTGACGCACACGGCCTGCTTGTCTGGCAGCGTTGGCAGCAGGCGGCCGGCTGGCCGCACGACGTTGTCCTGTTCGACCCGCGTGGTACGGGCGAGAGCACGCCGCGGCCACGCTGTGGCAGCGCCAGTCGCCGCCACGACCTGGGCCCGATCATGCGCCAGAGAGCAGGCGACGAGGCGAGCGAATTCACTGAGCAGGCGTTGAGCAGGGTCGACTGCTATCGAGCGCTCGGTCGTCGCACCGCAGACGCGCTTGGCCCCGCGGCGCAGATTCAAGATATCGATGCGCTTGTCTCTGCACTGGATGCCGATCAGGTCACCTTGTGGGGGGTGTCCTACGGCACGCGTATCGCCCGGCTCTATGCGAATCGCCACCCGAACCAGATCCGTGCGCTGGTGCTGGATTCGCTGTTCCCGTTTACGCGCGACGATTTGCTGTCGATGCCGGCGCAACTTGCCGATGCCATCGCGACGCTGGACTCGTGGTGCGGCGAACAGGCGGCGCATTGCCGCGATCTGGCGGCCAGCCCCAGCGTTACCCTGTCCGGGCTTCTGAATCGATACGAAACGGCCGCGCCGACTCTGATAACAGCGGACAGGCTGGGACGGGTCCGCACGTTCCGGGTTACGCCGTATCGTCTCCTGCTGATGGTGTTGCTAGCGGGCTATGATGCGACCAGCCGGGCCGATACCATTCAGAGGCTGGAGTTGGCGCACGACGGACGTGCGAACGCGCTGTGGCCTCTGGTCACGCGCTTGGAGCGCCAGAGCGCCGATCCGGCAAAGAGCGACGCGGTTTTCTGGAGTACGCGCTGTGCCCTGCAGGCAGGCGTGCCTGACCGCCAGCAATGGTCCGAGACGCTGGCGCGTTATCCCGTAGTGGCCCGCCACGTGCGCAGCGCCCGCGCGGCGCCCGTGTGCGATATCTGGCAGGTGGCGCGGGTTGATCCGCCCTCCGAGCACGCGCTCTCCTTGCCTGTGCTCGTGCTGAGCGGGGCTCAGGATCCGGCCACGCCGCCGCGTTGGGCGAGGGCATTCGTATCCGCTCACCCCTCGGTGCGCTACGTCCTGGTGGCCGGTGGCGGCCATGCCGTCACCCTCGGTGCCCGATGCGCCCAGCGCGCGGTAGCCGCTTTCCTGGCTGATCCGAAGTTGGCGCGTCCTGCAGACTGTGACCGTGATGTCGCCGCCGAATGATGTGGATAGATCCACGTAGCAGTGAATTGCGTGTCTCCGCGCGTGGCCTGTGAGTACCGCGCACCGAGCGCAACACCCTGGCTGGTTTTACAGCGGCCGATAGCGGACCGCTGGGTCGGATTCTGCGGGTGGCGAGAGTACGGTGTGCATGGCACGCGGCAACACATGCGGGTAATCCCGCGTGAAATGCAGGCCACGACTTTCGCGCCGATCAAGCGCGCTTCGGATGATCAGTTCCGCTACCTGTGCAAGGTTGCGTAATTCGAGCAGGCCCGGCGTGACACGGAAACTGCCGTAGTAGTCGTGGATTTCGCGGCGCAGCAGCTCGATACGATGCAGCGCGCGTTCCAGGCGTTTGGTGGTGCGCACGATGCCCACGTAGTCCCACATGAAACGCCGGATCTCCTGCCAGTTGTGGGCAACAACGACTTCTTCGTCGGAATCGGTTACCCGTGATTCATCCCAGGCCGGAAGGGTCACAGCGTGCCTGTCTGCGGCACTCGGGGCGGCGTCGATATCCTGGGCGGCAGCACTGGCGTAGACGATACATTCCAGCAGCGAGTTGCTGGCCATCCGGTTGGCGCCGTGCAGACCGGTGAAGGCGCATTCGCCGATGGCGTACACGCCTGCGATATCGGTACGTCCGGCCAGATCGGTGACAATACCGCCGCAGGTGTAGTGGGCAGCAGGGACCACGGGCAGCGCTTCGACGCTCATATCCAGGCCCAGTTCCAGGCAGCGTCGATTGATCGCCGGAAAATGTTTTTCGATGAATGCTTTGCCCCGATGGCTGATATCGAGCCATACGTGCGGCTCGCCCGTGCGTTTCATCTCCGCATCGATGGCGCGGGCGACGATATCGCGCGGCGCGAGTTCTGCCCGCGGATCGTGGCGATCCATGAAGCGGCTGCCGTCACCCAGGCGCAGCACTGCGCCTTCGCCGCGCAGCGCCTCGCTGATCAGAAAAGAGCGCGCTCTCGGGTGAAACAGGCAGGTCGGGTGGAACTGCATGAACTCCATGTTCGCCACGCGAGCGCCTGCGCGCCATGCCATGGCAATACCGTCGCCGCTGGCCGCATGCGGATTGCTGCTGTACAGATAGGCGAGGTTGGCGCCGCCGGTGGCAAGCACGACATGGCGGGCCGCCAGCGTGTGTACGACGTCGTTGTGTATATCCAGAACATAGACCCCGCGGCAGCGTCCACGCGGTTCATCCGCGTCGCCGGTCATGATCAGTTCGACCGCCATGTGATGCTCGAGCACGGTAATCTGTGGCGCGCTGCGGGCCAGGCCCTCGAGCGTGGTTTCTACCGCACGTCCGGTCGCATCCTCGGCGTGGATGATGCGCCGATGGCTATGGCCACCTTCGCGATTCAGATGATAGGCGTATCCGGATGCATCATCGTCTGTCGCCTCTGCCCGGGTGAAAGGCACGCCACGCGCAATCAGCCATTCGATGGCCTCGCGCGAGTGGGACACCGTAAAACGTACGGCGGCCTCGTCACACAGGCCGGCGCCCGCATCGAGAGTATCTGCAACATGGGCGTCGACGCTGTCACGTGCGTCCAGCACAGCAGATATCCCGCCCTGGGCATAGAGCGTACTGCCCTCGGCGAGCGCGTCCTTGGAAACCACGGCGATCCGGCGGTTGCCTTCGGCAAGCCGCAGGGCAAGCGTGAGCCCCGCTGCGCCGCTGCCCACGACGATTACATCGAAATGTTCGAGACGGCTGGTACTGGGGTCTGGCATGACGAAACGGCCCTGCATCGTTAGACTGAGCGCCCTAGCGTGACGCGTTAATCCTCGATTATGGCAGACAGATGAAACCGGGCAGCACCGCGCAACTTGATTGCGAACTATTTTACGAATCCGTGGTCTACACGGTTATCGGCGGTTGGGCGTCCTGCAACATCGAGGTAAATCGGCGCATCCATTGCCTGCAATCCACGACCGGTCGGCACAGCGTATAGATGAACGAAGACGCGAGTGACGATCAACTGGTAGCCCGCGCCCAGGCAGGCGACGACCGTGCTTTCGACTTGCTCATCCGCAAGTATCAGCACAAGGTCATCAAGCTGGTGGCGCGCTACGTGAATACGGCGGATGCGCAGGATGTGGCACAGGAGGCCTTCATAAAGGCGTACCGGGCGCTTCCCGGGTTCAAAGGCAACAGTGCGTTCTATACATGGTTGTATCGAATATCGATCAACACGGCCAAGAACTACCTCGTCGCTCGCTCGAGGCGTCCGGCGAGTCAGGATATCGATATAGCCGACGCCGAGGCGTTCGGCCATATGGATCGTTTCTCCGAGCAGGATACGCCCGAGGCGCTGCTGGAAAGCGAGGAAATCCGCGATGCGGTTATCGCGGCGATACAGGATTTGCCGGAGGATCTGCGCACAGCGATCATGCTGCGCGAGCTGGACGGCATGAGCTACGAAGAGATCGCGCAATCGATGGATTGCCCCGTCGGCACGGTGCGATCACGAATCTTTCGAGCACGCAGTGCGATCGAGGACAAACTGGTGTCCCTGGCGGACAAGTGAGGACAGCATGAACGAGCAGTTTTCAGCGTTTCTGGACAACGAATCGACACGCGACGAGTCCGACTCGGTCGTCAATGCACTCTTGCGCGACGAAAGACTCCGCGAAAGCTGGGGTCGCCAGCACTGGCTGCGCGAAACCCTGCGCGCGCACCGCGGTGAACCGGCGGTGGGTATCGACAGCGGCTTCTCAACGCGTGTCATGCAGGCCATTGCGGACGAATCGGCGGTGGCACAGTCAACGGTGGTGCCCATCGGTCGCCGGAGCACGGACGCAGAGCCCGTTCAGCGGCGTCGGAGCTGGCGCAACATGAGCGCCGGCCTGGCGGTTGCCGCATCTGCAGCAGGCATGGCGTTCCTGGTCACAGGTGGTTCGCTGACTCAGGACGATGCCGGTGTCGATGTCTCCGGCACGGCAGTGGCCAGCAGTGCGTCTGCGCCTGCTGGCTCGGTGCAGGTGGCGACCAGTCGCGACGTGGCCAACACGTCGGGCCTTGATACACAGCGAGTCGTCTCCCAATCTGCTACCAATGTCGCCACGCGTTCCACGCGCGGCAACAGCAACGCACGCCAGATCGAAGGGCCGGCCGATCACTGGTCGGTTTCCGACCCCGCGCTTGAGGAAGAACTGAACGGCTATCTGGTCGAGCATAACGGGCTGGCCCGAGGCTACGGCTTGTCCGGCACCGCGCCCGCGTTTGTTCGTGTGGCTACATACGGGCAGGAACCGGCGCAGTGATCCGAGCGCTTTCTGCGTTCATTCTGATTTTCGGATGGGTTGGGCTGGCAGGTTTAGCTTCGGCGGCCAGCGCGCAGGACGTCTCTGTCGACGAACTTCTATCGAGTGCTTCGTCGGCCGTTCGCACAGAGAACTACAGCGGCACCCTCGTGTATCTGCGCGAGGGCCAGCTCGACTCCTTGCGTGTCATTCATCGCAACCGCGACGGCCTGGAACAGGAACGACTGGTGTCGCTGACCGGTCAGCCGCGTGAAGTACTGCGGCGCGGCGGGGTGGTGACCTCGATTCTGCCGGAGAACAAGGTGGTGCTGATTTCGCGTCAGAACCGCGACGGCCTGCTGGGCAGCATGTCCAAGTTCTCGCCGGAGCGCATGCGAGCCCACTACAACGTGACCGATAGGGGGCAGCGGCGTCTTGCGGATCGGGTCGGCCGGATGATCGAGATCTCGCCGCGAGACGGCTATCGCTACGGCTATCGCATGTTGATCGATGTGATGACCCGTCTGCCGCTCAAGCTCGATCTTGTGCGTAACGACGAGGTTGTCGAACAGCTCATGTTCACGCAGATCGATTTTCCCGAGAACATTCCGGATAGTGAATTCCAGCCGGGATACGATATCGAGGGTTTCCGGGTCATCGAGCACGAGGCCGTGCCGGTCGAAGACAAGCCCGTTCCAGAGGATGCCTGGAAGCCGACCGATCTGCCGCCCGGCTTCGAGCTCGCCGAGGATGGCATTCGCCGCGTCACCAAGGACGGATTTGTCCGTCAGATGCTCTTTACCGACGGCGTGGCTACGGTGTCTGCGTTCATCGCCCCAGCGGGTCTGAGAAAACCGCTTGAAGGCGCAACCACCATGGGTGCGGTCAACGCATACGGCCATGTCGTGGGTGATACCCAGATCACCGTCGTTGGCGAAGTGCCCGCGGCCACGGTGGAGCGGATCGCACGCAATCTGGTCAACGACCAGGTCAAGCCGGTCCCCGACTCCTGAGAGCGGCGTCGATGTCGCAGTGTGGATTGATTGTCGCCATCCACCGCTGGTCAGCCGCTGTCACTCACGCTAAGGTCGAATGCCGTGTACATGCTTCGGCGCGAGGTGGCGATAGCGCCGCCTTTCGCGACGGCCGATCATCAAGAGCCTGCTCTCATGCCTAGTTCTCATCCACTGCGCGCTTCGTTTGTACTGATCGCCCTCAGCCTTGTCCTTTTAGTGACCGGCTGTGGCAGCGAAGACACGGCGCAACCGCCCGAGCCGGTTGCACTCCCGGATTTCACCGGCCTGGTCAAGCACGTCGCCCCTGCGGTGGTGAACATCAGCGCGATGCCGGCAGACACACCCACCGAGAGCGATGGCGCCGGCCAGGGCAGTGACTCGCCGAACGGCGACAACCCCATGGAGGGTTGGCTGCGCCGTTTCTTTGAGGATCGTCCCGAGGGTGAGGACGGCGCTCCGATGCCGATCCCACCGGGCCCCAGTGCGGCGCCGCAGCCCTCGCTGGGCTCGGGTTTCGTCATCTCGCACGACGGCTATATTCTGACCAATCGACACGTGGTCTCGGGCGCCAGCCAGATCGTGGTCAAGCTCAACGATCGCCGCCAGCTTGTCGCCCAGCTTGTCGGTGAGGATCAATACAGCGACCTGGCGGTGTTGAAGGTCGACGCCAAGGATCTGCCGATCGTCAAGATCGGTGACCCCAAGAAACTCGATGTCGGCTCGTGGGTTGTTGCTATCGGTTCGCCCTTTGGCTTCGAGACGTCGGTTACCGCCGGTATTGTCTCGGCCAAGCAGCGTAGTCTGGCCAGTGACCAGTACGTGCCGTTCCTGCAGACCGACGTGGCAATCAATCCGGGTAACTCGGGCGGCCCGCTGTTTGATCTTGCCGGGGAGGTGGTCGGCATCAACTCGCAGATCTATAGCCAGACTGGCGGCTATCAGGGCGTGTCGTTTGCTATTCCTATCGATATCGCCATGGATGTGGCCGGCCAGCTGCGCAAGACCGGCAGCGTGACCCGCGGCTGGCTCGGCGTGCAGATCCAGGATATCGATCGGGAACTGGCGGAATCGTTCGAGCTCAAGCGCCCCGAAGGCGCTCTCGTTGCCCGGGTGATGCCGAACAGCCCGGCCGAGAAGGCGGGCATAAGAGCCGGCGACGTGATTCTTTCTTTCAACGATCAACAGGTCAATTCGGCGGCGTCGCTGCCGCCGCTGGTGGGCACGGTTGCGCCGGGCGAGAGCGGCACGGTGACGGTGCTGCGCGACGGCGATCGTCAGGATATCGAGATCGAGATCGAAAAGCTGCCCAAGGATGTAAGAGCCAACAACGCGCCGCAGCCGTCTGATGAGCCGGAAAAGAAGGAATCACCCTATGGGCTGACGCTCGAGTCGCTCGACACCAAGGCGCGACGCAAGCTGGAACTGGATCAGGGCGGTGTGCGTGTAACCGACGTCGCCCCCGGGCCCGGCATGGCTGCGGGGGTGCAACCAGACGACGTGATTCTCGCGGTGGGTTCAGACAAGGTCGAGGATGCGGGATCGTTACGCAAGCGACTTGATGACGCCGACGGGCCGGTGGCGCTGCTGGTGCTGCGCGGTGGTAATCGGCTGTACCTGGCGATGCGGCCGAAGGCGGGCCAGTGAGAGGGTTGGCCCGTCGTCCTGAAATCGTGGCTGGCGAGCGCGTATACTAGTTTGATCAAGTCATCGCCCCGGCACCGCCGGGGCGACTGTTTTCTGCCGTGCGCAATAACCGGCGTCAACGAGCCACAGCGAAGCCTTAATGCAGTCACGCATCCGCAATTTTTCCATCATCGCCCATATCGACCACGGTAAATCCACGCTGGCCGATTGCTTCATCAAGACCTGCCACGGGCTGACCGAGCGCGAAATGGCCGAGCAGGTGCTGGACTCGATGGATATCGAGCGCGAGCGTGGCATCACGATCAAAGCGCAGGCGGTCACGCTCGACTACCATGCCGCCGACGGTCATACCTACAAGCTCAACTTCATCGATACGCCCGGGCACGTGGATTTCTCGTATGAAGTATCGCGCTCGCTCGCAGCCTGTGAGGGCGCGCTGCTGGTGGTCGACGCCTCGCAGGGCGTCGAAGCGCAGAGTGTCGCCAACTGCTATACCGCGATCGAGCAGGATCTTGAAGTGGTACCGGTGATCAACAAGATCGATTTGCCCGCAGCTGACGCGGATCGCGTGTCCCAGCAGATCGAGGATGTGATCGGCATCGACGCGACCGACCGGCTGCTGGTATCGGCCAAGTCCGGCCTGGGCGTCGAAGATCTGCTTGAAGCCATCATTCGTCGGATTCCGCCGCCCCAGGGCGAGGCCGATGCGCCGCTTCAGGCGTTGATTGTGGACTCCTGGTTCGACAATTATCTCGGTGTGGTGTCGTTGGTACGTATCGTCAATGGCCGGCTGGCCAAGGGCGACAAGATCCGGGTCATGGCTACGGGACGTGAGCACGATATCGACGATCTCGGCATCTTTACGCCCAAGAAACAGCCGCGCAAGGCGCTTGAAGTGGGCGAGGTCGGCTATGTGATCGCCGGAATCAAGGAGATCGACGGGGCGCCGGTGGGCGACACGCTCACCCATGCGCACGCACCGTGCGACACACGCCTTCCGGGCTTTCGCCAGGTCCAGCCGCGCGTATTTGCGGGCGTCTATACCGTGTCCACCGACGACTACGAGGACTTTCGCGACGCGCTTGCCAAGCTGCGACTCAACGATTCGTCGCTCAACTACGAGCCGGAAACCTCGGCCGCACTGGGGTTTGGTTTTCGTATCGGTTTCCTGGGCATGCTGCATATGGAAATCGTGCAGGAACGCCTGGAGCGCGAGTACAACCTCGACCTGATCACGACCGCGCCGACCGTGGTGTACGAGGTGATGACCAACGACGGCGCAACGCACGCCATCAGCAATCCCACGGCGCTGCCTGATGTGGGCCAGATAGCCGAGATTCGCGAGCCGATCATCCGCGCCACCATCCTCATGCCGCAGGAGTTCGTTGGCCCCGTGCTCCAGCTCTGTATGGAAAAGCGCGGCGTACAGAAGGATATGCAGTACATGGGCAACTCGGTGTCGATGAACTTCGAGCTGCCGCTGTCGGAAGTCGTGCTGGATTTCTTCGACAAGCTGAAATCGGTTTCGCGTGGCTTTGCATCGTTCGAATACGATTTTGCCCGTTTCCAGGCGGCCGATCTGGTGCGGCTGGACGTGATGATCAACGGCGAGGCGGTCGACGCGCTTGCCCATATCGTACACAAGGAGCGCGCCCACGATCGCGGCAAGGTGCTGGTCGAAAAACTCAAGAAACTCGTGCCGCGGCAGATGTTCGATGTGGCCATCCAGGCCACTATCGGCACACGTATCATTGCGCGCTCCACGGTCAAGGCCATGCGCAAGAACGTGACCGCGAAGTGTTACGGCGGCGATATATCGCGAAAGCGCAAGTTGCTGGAAAAACAAAAGAAGGGCAAACGTCGCATGAAGCAGCTCGGTAGCGTGGAAATTCCCCAGGAAGCTTTCCTCGCGGTGCTCTCGACTGACGACTCCGACTGACCGCCCCTACCGATTGCAAGTGAGCAGCGCATGAACAACGTGCATATGGACTTCGAGGCCTGGCTGGCCCTGGCCACGATCATTACCGGTATTGTCTGGCTGATCGACAAGCTCTGGCTGGCCCCGCGCCGCGGTGGAGGCCGCGAAGGCAACTGGGCGATCGAGTTCTCGCGTTCGTTCTTTCCCGTGCTGCTGGCGGTGCTCGTGTTGCGCGCCTTTGTATTCGAGCCGTTCCGGATCCCGTCGAAGTCGATGGTGCCGACGCTACTGGTGGGCGATTTCGTTCTGGTCAACAAGTTCACCTACGGTCTGCGCACACCGGTTTTCCATAACAAGTTTGTCGATCTGGGCGAGCCCGAGCGTGGCGATGTGGTCGTCTTCCGCTATCCGCCGGATCCGACCAAAGACTACATCAAGCGTCTGATCGGGCTGCCGGGTGACCAGATCACCTATCGGGACGAGCATCTGTCGATCAACGGCGAGCGGGTGAAACTCGAGGATCTCGGGATCTACGAAGGTCCGGATGCCGACACCCTAGACACCATGCGCCAGTTCATCGAACACCTGCCTGACGGGCCCGACCACTCGCTGTTGCAGGTCACCGGTCGCCGCGGGCCCGAGGTCAGCGTCACCGTGCCCGATAACGAGTACTTCGTAATGGGCGATAATCGGGACAACAGTGCCGATTCCCGGGTGTGGGGTTTCGTACCGGAGAAAAACTTCGTGGGCAAGGCGTTCGTTATCTGGATGAGCATCGACTTCAGCGATTTCGATGTGCGTTGGTCGCGCATCGGCCACGCGCTCGATTAGATACAGAGGCAGCGAATGAGACAACCGGCACACCAAGCAGCAAAGCGCAGGCCGCCACGCCACGCGCTGATAGACATACCCGGCCGCCAGCGCGGCATGACCCTGTGGAGCCTGTTGTACGTGCTGATCACGCTGGGCCTGCTTGGTCTCGTGGCGGCCAGGAGCGTGCCGGTGTATCTCAACGCCCACGACGTACGCGCAACGATCGACTGGGCGGCAGATCAGCCGAGCCTGGTAGACGCCAGTGCCGCCGAGATCCAGGCCGCAATTCAGCGCCGCTTCGACGCCGGCTATGTCACCAACGTCAACGGGCGCGATATCGCCATATCGAAAACCGCCACCGGGCGCGAGATATCGGTGGCCTACGAGGTCCGCAGACCGATGCTGTTTAATATGTCGCTGCTGTACTCGTTCGCAGAAAGCGCACAACTGACCGGCACCGATGACGGATAGCGATCTCAATGAGCGCCGTGCCGTCGAGGCGCTCGAAAAGCGGGTCGGCTACGCCTTCACAGACCAGGCGCTGCTTGCTCAGGCGTTGACCCATCGCAGTGCGTCTTCTGTACACAACGAAAGGCTGGAGTTTCTGGGCGACGGCGTGCTCAATTTCATTATTGCTGCCGCGCTGTTCGAACGTAACCCGAGCGCGCCCGAAGGCGATCTGTCGCGATTGCGCGCCGCGCTTGTGCGGGAGCGCACACTTGCCGTTATTGCCGGCGAGATCCAGCTCGCAGACACGCTCGTGCTGGGTCCGGGCGAGATGCGCGACGGTGCCCGCCGCCGTGCCTCGATACTGGCCGACGGTGTTGAAGCCCTACTGGGCGCGATCTACTGCGACGGCGGCTTCGATGCGGCGCACCGGGTCGTGCTCGGACTATACGCAGAGCGGCTGGACAATCTGCCAAGTGCGGCCAGTCTGAAGGACTCCAAGACACGACTGCAGGAATGGTTGCAGGGCCGCTCTCGGGATCGTCCCCATTACGAACTGGTACGCGTGACCGGCGCCGACCACTGCCAGCATTTCGTGAGCCTGTGCACGCTCACGGATACCGGCGAGGCCGTCGAAGGCGAGGGCGGCGGGCGGCGCAAGGCCGAACAGGACGCCGCTCGGCGTATGCTGGAACATCTGAACGCGCTGTACGACGGTGCATGACGTATCCAGACATCAATCACGACCACAATTTTAGACACACGGTCCGTTACATGAAAAAAAGCCCCTTATGACAGAGCCCGTCACATCGCATGCCGGCATGGTTGCGCTGGTCGGCCGGCCCAACGTCGGCAAGTCCACGCTGGTCAACGCGCTGGTGGGCGAGAAGGTGTCGATCGTTACGCCCAAGCCGCAGACCACGCGCCATCGTATTATCGGCGTGCTGAGCGAGCCGGGCCTGCAGATTGCGCTGGTGGACACGCCAGGCCTGCATACCTCGGCCAAGAGCGCACTCAATCGCGTGCTCAATGAAACGGCGATGTCGAGCCTGTCCGGAATCGATGTCGTGCTGTTTCTGATCGAGGCCGGGCAGTGGCGCTCCGAGGATGAAGCGGCGCTCGCGCGTCTTGAAAAACTGCGTATGCCCGTGGGTCTGGTGATCAACAAGGTCGACCGTGTGCCGGACAAGACCGAGCTGTTGCCGTTCATCCAGGAGGTGAGCAGTAAACGCGAATTCGCTTTCGTGGCACCGGTGTCAGCCAAGAAGCACAAGAATCTCGATTCGATTCTGCGCGAATGTGGATCGCGCATGCCGGAAGGCCCGTTCCTGTTTCCCGAGGACGAATATACCGACCGCAATCTGCGCTTCATTGCCGCCGAGACCGTGCGCGAGAAACTCACGCTTTATCTTCAGCAGGAGTTGCCTTACTCGGCGGCCGTCGAGATCGAGCGATTCGAGACCGGCGGCGAGCAGATCGAGATTCATGCCTGTATCTGGGTGTCGCGCGAAAACCACAAGGCAATCGTGATCGGTAAGGGCGGGCTCATGCTCAGGAAGATCGGCCGGGCTGCGCGCCTGGATCTGGTCGAGCGGCTGGATCATCGCGTCGACCTGAGGCTGTGGGTGAAGGTGCGCGAGAACTGGATCGACAGTGAAGCCAGCGTTCGCGATCTGGGCCACTGAAGCCCGCTGACGGGTCGGTTTCATGCGGGTCGAGCGCAACGCCTGCCGTGTGCTGCACCGTCGTGCCTGGCGCGACACCAGTCTTATCGTCGAGGCGTTCTCGCGCAAGCACGGCCGTGTTGCTCTCGTGGCCAAAGGCGCGCGGGCGGCGAAATCGCGCTGGCGCGGTCTGCTTGAACCGCTCGCCGGGCTCGACCTGGCCTGGAGCGGGCGCGGCGAACTCTATACCCTGACCGACGCCGAGCCGCGAGTGCGATGCACGCTTGCCGGCAACGCGCTGATGGGCGGCTTCTACGGCTGTGAACTGCTCATGCGTCTGACCGCACGAGATGACCCGCATCCGCCGCTATACGACAGCCTCGACGGCTTGCTTGAAGGCCTGGCAGCCGGCGCTCCTGCCATCGTCGCCCTGCGCTTTTTCGAACGCGATCTGCTCGACGAACTTGGCTACGGCTTGATCCTGGACGCCACCGCCGATACCGGCGAGCCGGTCGAGGCCGCGACCCGGTATGTCTATCACGCTGAATCGGGCCTGCAACGTGCGTCACAGACCCCGCGTACGGATCAGGTACAGATCAACGGCAGTGCCCTGCAGGGGCTGGCGGGTGGCCGATTCGCCAGCCGCGATGATATCCGCGCCGCACGCGATCTCATGCAGGCCGCGATCGCGCCGCACCTGGGCGCGCGGCCGTTAAAATCGGTTCAGACGCTGCAGGCTATGCAGCAGTTTGCCGCTGCAGGTAGCCGTAAAGATTCTGGCATTAAATAGATGAAAGTTCGGTTTGATAATGCGAATCTTCACAGCCTGCATCCGCTGCGGCGGATCGCTATCAGGCCCTGTCAGATCAAGGACGGCCCTGCGCCGGGCCTTGATTGGGCAGGGCGGTGACGGCAGCGGACGCTGTCAGCGGGTCCAGTCCCGGACCGATACTTTCAAATGACCTGTAATCTCAAACGAGGCCGCCGATGACCCGTCGCCCCCATCCTGAAACCCGTCTTCGACTGGGTGTGAACGTCGATCACGTAGCCACACTGCGCCAGGCGCGTGGCACGCCATATCCGGACGTCATGGCGGCCGCGCGTGCGGCGATTGCCGCCGGCGCGGATAGCATCACCGTGCACCTGCGCGAGGATCGGCGTCATATCCAGGACGCCGACGTCGAAGCGCTGAGTCGGATTGACGAGATCGCGGTCAACCTGGAAATGGCTCTGACCGAGGAAATGATCGGCATCGCGCTGGCGCAGAGCCCGCGTGACGCCTGCTTGGTGCCCGAGCGTCGCGAAGAGCTCACCACCGAAGGCGGACTCGACGTGGTCGGCCAGGAGGACGCAGTAGCCCCCGCCCTGGCACGATTGCAGGCGGCAGGGATCAATACCGCGTTGTTCATCGATCCGGACGCCGCGCAGATTGAAGCCAGCGCCCGCGCCGGCGCACATCATATCGAGCTGCACACCGGCGCTTATGCCGATGCAATGGATGCCGAAGCCCGTGCGCGTGAGCTCGCGCGTATTGTCACGGCCGCTCGGCACGCGGCTGATATCGGGATTGAGGTGCATGCCGGGCATGGCCTCAACGTCGATAACGTCGGCGCGATCGCGGCGATCCCGGAAATTGTCGAGCTCAATATCGGCCATGCGCTGATTGCCGATGCCGTGTTCGTGGGTATCGCTGAAGCAGTTGCCCGAATGCGTAGCGCCATGGACGCCGCTCGCAGGTGAGGGCGCACGTCCGTCCCGACCCACTGCAACAGGACTGCTAGGGCCTGTTGCCGTTTCGTACGAGACCGCGCCAAGGGTTGTTTTGCGGCAAGACGAGGCGTCAGCGCGTACCGCGTAGTCACTCTACGCAAGCGTGCTGCAACGCTGTATTGCCGCAAAACAGCCCTTGTCCCGAAGGGTTGGGCCTCAAATCGCCTCATGCAGCGTTGCAAGTCTTGATCATGGCTCGCCACGACCGGCGACTCGCGCCTTGCCTGAGACGATTTGAGGTCTCCAACGCGGCGCTCGCACGAAATGGCTACAGGCCCTAGAATCTCATCATGAAAAACTATCCTACACTCGATTCATTCGTTGGTAACAGTGCGCTGACACGTCTCCAGCGCCTGCCACAGAGTTTTGGCTGCAATGCGTCCAACACGCTGCTGGCAAAACTCGAAGGTGATAACCCGGCGGGCTCGGTCAAGGATCGACCGGCCTACAGCATGATCACGCGCGCTGCCGAGCGCGGCGAGATCAAGCCCGGCGATACGCTGATCGAGGCCACGAGCGGCAATACCGGCATTGCGCTGGCCATGGTCGCGGCGATGCAGGGTTATCGTATGGTCCTGCTCATGCCCGAAAATATGAGCGAGGAACGTCGGGCCTCGATGCGCGCCTACGGCGCCGAGATCATCTCTGTCTCCGAGGCCGAAGGCATGGAAGGCGCACGCGACAGGGCCGCGCAGATGCACGCCGACGGCAAGGGTGTGATGCTCGATCAGTTTGCCAATCCAGATAATCCGCGTGCCCATTACGAAACCACCGGCCCGGAGCTGTGGGAAGCCACCGATGGCCAGATCACGCATTTCGTGGCCACCATGGGCACGACCGGCACCATCATGGGTTGCTCGCGTTATCTCAAGGAAAAGAATCCGGCGATTCAGATCATTGGCGTGCAGCCGGCAGGTGAGTCCAAGATTCCCGGCATTCGTCGCTGGCCCGAGGAATATCTGCCGAAGATCTTCGAGCCCGAGCGGGTCGATCGCGTGATCGACGTCGAGCAGCCGGATGCCGAAACCACCATGAAACGGCTCGCTCGCGAAGAGGGCATCTTTGCCGGTCCATCTTCGGGGGGCAGCGTGTTTGCCGCGCTCACCGCCGCACGCGAAGTCGAAAACGCGACCATCGCAATGATCATCTGCGATCGAGGCGATCGCTATCTGTCGACCGGCGTCTACGATAAACCGTGAGTTCTGCCTGTATCTCGATGGCGATCGCCACCGGTGTAGACGTGGATGGTCTGCGACGTCTGCACAACTACGGTGATCTCGACGACACCGGCGTGGTACGCGCCTATGAACAGACCCGTACGCAGCGATTCGGCCATCTGGCGTTGCCTGACTATCTCAAGCGTATTCGGCGCATCGTCTGTGTGGTCGACGACGGGGATTCGGCCCGACGCCATAGTTTCGATGACACGGCAGGCGAGATCGTCTTGTTTGATGCGCTGCGCAACACGCTGGATACCGCAGTCGGGCCGTGCGTGGCCTGGCAGCTTGGTGAACTGGGCCCGTTGCAGGCGCGCGCCATGCTGTGCCGACAGGTCCTGCCGGCAGGCATGGTGCCCGGCAGTTCGACGCCGGTCAGCCTTGCTGGCGTGCTGGGAATTGCGCCGAGCGACGGGGCGCAGACCATAGAGTCGGAGGTCATGACGTTGTTCGGGCTCGACGATGCCACCGACTCGCCGCAACCGGAAGCGGTTCGTGCGGTCAATCGCTATCGCCTGTGGCTGGCGGTTCAACACAGCCGCGGCGTGATCACAGCCAGTGAACACGAGGCTCGTCTGCAGGCGCTGACCGAGGCCGCACCGGCATGAGTCGGCGTAATAGTGGCCGGCGCGCGCCGGCCGATCGAGACGTTGTGGATATCGAGGATCTGGCCAGCAACGCGCGTGGTGTCGGCCACGTCGACGGCAAGGCTGTGTTCGTGGCCGATACGCTGCCTGGTGAACGCGCGTTGTATCGACCGACCAAACGCAAGAAAAGTTTCGACGAAGCGTCGCTGGAAACACTGTTTAGCGCGTCTCCCACGCGTACAACGCCGCGCTGCCAGCATTTCGGGCTGTGTGGCGGCTGTGCGCTGCAGCACGCTGAGGCAGACGCGCAGATTGCGTTCAAGCAGACGCAGCTGTTATCGGCGCTGGCCCGTGTCGGCAAGGTCGAACCCGAGATCGTTCTCGCGCCGCTGATGGATGCCCAATGGGGCTATCGCCGACGCGCGCGCCTTGGGGTCAAATATGTCGAGAAGAAGGGCGGCACCCTGGTGGGCTTTCGTGAGCGCGGCGCACCGTTCATCGCACTGCTGCGGCGCTGCGAGGTGCTGGTCGAGGAGGTTGGCGCACGGCTGATCGAAATCGCACAGATGATCGATGGCCTGTCGATTCGCGAGCGTCTGCCGCAGATCGAGGTGGCGGTTGCGGACAACGCGATCGCGCTGGTCTTTCGTGTGCTCGATCCACCGACCGCGGCAGACCTCGAACGGCTGGCCGCGTTCGGCCAGGCGTATGAATTCTCGATCTACCTCCAGCCGGGCAATGAGAACACTATCGCAGCGCTCGCCGACGATGCGCCGGCGCTCTACTACGATCTGCCTACCTACGATGCGCGTCTTTATTTTCGACCCAGCGATTTCGTGCAGATCCATGCCGGCATCAACCGCCAGATGATCGACCAGGCCTTGTCGTTGCTTGATCTGTCGGGCGACGAGACGGTGCTCGAGTTGTTTGCCGGGCTGGGTAATTTCTCGCTGCCGCTGGCACGGCGCGCGGCACGCGTGATCACCGTTGAAGGCGAGGCCGGACTGGTCGAGCGGGCGCGTGACAACGCGCGTATCAACAACGCTTGCAACATCACCGCCTACGTGGAGAATTTGTTCGAGCCGCCGGCGAATCCGGCATGGCTGGCCGAGCCTGTCGACAAGGTATTGATTGATCCGCCGCGTTCGGGGGCACTCGAGATCCTTGACGCTGTTGCAGCTACCGGTGCGCGGCGTATCGTCTACTGTTCCTGTCACCCGGCCACGCTGGCGCGAGACGCGCACGAACTGGTACACAAGCACGGCTATCGATTAACCCATGCCGGCGTCATGGACATGTTTCCTCATACCGCCCATATCGAATCGATGGCGGTTTTCGACCGAACACAGGATTAAGGCATGGCAACCGAGATCGAACGCAAGTTCCTGGTCGTCGGCGACGGCTGGCGCGACGCCATCATCAAGAGTTGTCGCTTCGAGCAGGGCTATCTATGCGGCGAAGGGCCCGCCTCGGTCCGTGTCCGCATCGAGGGTGATCAGGCGAACATGAACGTCAAGGCGGCCGTGATCGGTGTTGCCCGAGCGGAGTATGAATACGCCATCCCGCTCGCCGACGCCCGAGAGATGCTGGCCGATCTCACCGTTGCTGCGCCCGTGACCAAGACACGCCACTGGGCGGCTCACGCCGGCCATACCTGGGAGATCGATGTCTTCGAGGGCGCGAACGCGCCGCTGGTGGTGGCAGAGATCGAGCTGGACGCCGTCGACGAGGCGTTCGAGCATCCGGACTGGCTGGGCCAGGAAGTCTCATCAGACAAGCGCTACTACAATCATGCGCTGGCGTTTCATCCCTACGGTGATTGGCAATCGTGACGGCCACTGTACATATCGATATCGACTTGAACGCCCAGCGGCTGGTGCTGCTCGATGACGACGACCACGAGATCAAGCGGTATGACGTATCGAGCGCGGCCAAGGGCGCGGGCGAATTCGAAGGCAGTCATCAGACACCGCGCGGCGCGCATCGTATCCGTGCCAAGATTGGCGGCGATGCCCTACCCGGCACGGTGTTCAAGGGCCGCCGGCCCACCGGCGAAATCTATTCGGCCGAACTGGCGCGTGCCGCGCCGCGGCGAGACTGGATCCTGTCGCGTATTCTCTGGCTTAGCGGTGAGGAGGTCGGGCGTAATCGTCTGGGCGCGGTGGATACCATGCGCCGTTATATCTACATACACGGCGCTGCAGACACCGCGGTGATGGGCAAGCCGGGCTCGATTGGCTGTATCCGCATGACTAACAGTGATGTTATCGATCTGTTTGACCGCGTCGATAGCGGCACAAAGGTTCTTATCCATGAATGACGTGTTGCCGAGGCCTGGCCCACTCCTGGTCGACGTTGCCGGACTCGAATTGGAAGACGGCGACGCCGCCGTGCTGTCGCATCGCGGCGTTGGCGGGGTGATCCTGTTCGCCCGCAACTACGACAGCCCTGACCAGGTGTCCGAACTGATCGCGTCGATGCGTGCCATCCGGCCCAACCTTCTGGTTACCGCTGACCAGGAAGGCGGTCGGGTTCAGCGGTTTCGAGATGGCTTCACGCGCGTGAGCTCGATGGGCGCGATCGGTCGTCTGGCGGTACGTGATCGCGCCGCCGGTATCGAAGCGGCGCGCGAAATGGCATGGCTGCTTGCCAGCGAGCTTTCCAGTGTCGGTGTCGATATGCCGCTGGCACCGGTCGTGGACCTGGATTACGGCGTCTCCGAAGTGATCGGTGATCGCGCCTTCGCCGACACTGCCGACCTTGTGTCGGATCTCGCACATGCATTCATGCAGGGGCTGCGCGATGCAGGCAGTGCTTCTACCGCCAAGCATTTTCCCGGGCATGGCTGCGTGAGTGCAGATTCGCACGCGGAGTTGCCAGTCGACAGGCGCGAACTGGCGCAACTTGACGACGATATCGAACCGTATCGCCGGCTCATCGCCGACGGGCTGGAATCGCTGATGATGGCGCATGTGCGCTATCCGGCGGTGGACGCGCTGCCGGCGAGTCTGTCTCGTAACTGGATCACCGATCATCTGCGCGGGCGACTGGGTTTCCGAGGCTGTGTGTTCTGTGATGATCTGAGTATGGGCGGCGCGGCGGCCATCGGTGACTATCGTGAGCGTGCCCGCCTGGCCCAGACCGCGGGCTGCGATTACGTGCCGGTGTGCAACAACCGGAGTGCGGTGCTGGCGCTGCTCGACGCCGTGCTCTGGGATGACGAGCCCGCTTGCCATCGGCGTGAGCGTCTGCACGCCGCGTGCAATGCGCGTCATCTGGCCGGCCGCGAGATCTCCGATAAACCCCGATGGCATGCCGCAGTAGCGCTGAACGCACGTCTGGCCGAGCTCTAGCGCGTGCCCGAACCCGCCACAGCACGGCGCGCCCGATGGTCGCAGCGCACAGCGTGCGTACTGCGAGTCCGCGTGATACGGAATCCGAGCCGCGCTACGTCGCATGGCTTGCGTAGTGATCAATCAACAGGACCAGCTGCCCTTCGAGACAAGAGCATGTCATCGGCCGGGCATGGTTGGATCCGGGCCTTGCCGCATGCGTACGCCGTACGGCCAGACAACGCGCGCCTGAACGTCGTCGCAGACGAAAAATGCCTCTGGCGTAGCGTTGCACCCGACATCGATAGCATCTAGTGCAGGCACTGCGAGACATCGCGCAGCGGCTGATCGACTTCTATCTCGGGCTGCAGGGGCAGTGGGGCGCGGCCATCGACGTGTTCGGCGTGGTGCTGATCACGGCAGCGCTGGATCTGGTCACGCGTGTGCTGCTGGCATGGTTTGGTCGGCGGGCGCGCCATAGCGCCAATATCTGGGACGACGCGGTCTACTACAGCATCAACGGCCCGCTTCAGGGCGTGATCTGGGTTGCCGGGCTATCGGTTGCTATCAGCTACGGTCAGCCGGAGGATGGCTGGTTCTGGCTCGATTATCTCGGGCGAATTCGGGGTATCGTGCTCGTCGCGCTGTTCGTATGGTTCGTATTCCGCCTGATTCGTTCGGTCGGCGCGAACGCACTGGCGCGCGCTGCCGGGCGCGATAACGCCATCGACGCGACCACGGCCGATGCGATTGGCAAACTGCTGCGAATATCGGTGCTGATTACCGCCGGCCTGATGCTGATGCAGGTCTTTGGCGTATCACCGTCTGCGCTGCTGGCATTTTCCGGTGTCGGCGGTATCGCCATTGGCTTTGCTGCGCGCGACGTGCTGGCCAATATCTTTGGTGGTCTGACGGTCTATCTCAATCGCCCGTTCTCAGTGGGCGACTGGATCCGTTCGCCCGATCGCGATATCGAAGGCATTGTGGAGGCCATCGGCTGGCGAGCCACCACGGTGCGTCGTTTCGATATGCGCCCGCTCTACGTGCCCAACGCCGTGTTTTCCAATGTGGCACTGGAGAACCCGACGCGGATGACGCACCGACGCATCATGGAGACCATCGCGTTGCGCTACGACGACGCCGCTGCGATCCCCGACATTGTGGAGGCGGTGCGTACCATGCTCGACGAAGACGAGGCCATCGACAGCGATCAGGTGATACTCACCTATATCGACAGCCTCGAAGACAGCGCCATCAAGCTGCTGATCTACTGCTATACCCACACCACAGACTGGGCCGAGTTCCTTGCGATCAAGCAGAGCGTGCTGCAACGCGTGCAGGACACCGTGCGTGAATATGGTGCTGCGATCGCATATCCGACCACGACGCTGCACGTGCCGGACGAGCTGACCGTCGCCCAGGCGACACGCGCTGAAGATAATCGGCAAGAGGAAATCGACCCGGAGAAGGTACAATCCGAGCGCAGCCGATCGGTCGCGCGCGAAGCACAGCGTGCAGAACACACCCAGGGCCCGGACAGCCCCAGCGAAGAAGGCGAAGCATGAGCGGTTTTGATATGGAACGTTACGAGGAAGCGCGCACTATCCGTGCCGAGGCCGACTGTCTGGTGGACAACGCCGAACTCATGGCCTGCTACGACCGCATGGCCGACGAGATCCACGGCAAGCTGGCCGAGCTCAATCCGGTCGTCATGTGCGTAATGCTGGGCGGGCTGCACGCCACCGGCGAAATCACCAAGCGGCTGGATTTCGCCTTCGAGTTCGACTATCTCCATGCGACCCGCTATCGCGGCGAGACCGAGGGCGGCGAGCTGGTCTGGAAGGTCAGCCCGGGGCTGCGACTGGCCGGCCGACATGTGCTCATCGTCGACGACATTCTGGACGAAGGCCATACGCTGGAAGCGATTCTCAACGCGATCAAGGCCCAGGGCGTGGCCTCGGTGACCACGGCCATGCTGCTCAAGAAGGATCATGACCGCTGCGCGCCCGGCGTAAGCGCCGATATCGTGGGTGCAATGATCGAGGATCGTTATGTCTTCGGTGCGGGCATGGATTACAAGGGTTATTTCCGTCAGCTGCCGGCGGTCTATGCCGTGCGCGACGGTATGCACCCCAAGCACGGCTGAGATTTCATGCACTCGAACGACAGCCCCGCGCCGATCGGCATCATCGGCGGGACAGCGCTGGCCGAGCTGGCCGGCATAGACAGCGATCATGCACTGGTTGATGTGGAGACGCCGTTCGGCGCGCCCTCCGGGCCGATGCTCGCGGGCCGACTGGCCGGGCGTGACGTGCGCTTTGTCATGCGTCACGGGCCGGGCCACAAACTGACGCCCCATCGGATCAACTACCGCGCCAATATTCGCGCGCTGGCCGATGCCGGCTGTCGGCAGGTGATCGCCATCGCAGCCGTCGGCGGCATTACCGAGCCCATGCGCAGCGGACGTATCGTTATTCCCCACCAGATCATCGACTACAGCTGGGGCCGTGCACACAGCTTCTATGATGATCCCGACACCGGCACGCTCGATCATATCGATTTCACCACCCCGTATGCGCAGCAGCTGCGGGATGGCCTGATCCACGCCGGACAGACACTGGATATGGACCCTGCGTGCCACGCGGTCCACGGTATTACTCAGGGGCCACGGCTGGAGACCGCCGCCGAGATCGACCGAATGGCGCGTGACGGCTGCGATATCGTCGGCATGACCGGCATGCCCGAAGCGGCGCTTGCCCGCGAGGCAGGTCTGGACTACGCCTGCTGCGCGGTGGTTGTGAACAAGGCGGCTGGCCGCAGCGGCGGGGCGGCTATTCACGCCGAGATCGAAGCGACGCTTGCCCAGGGCATTCAGGATATCGAGCAAATTCTGCTGGCTGTCGTACCGGCGCTGATGGACTGAGGTCACGCGCGGAGCCGGGTTCACCGATGGTGACGATGAGCAGCGCGGCCAGCATCATCGATACGGATCCGGGCGCGCCTGATCAGGGAATCAGAAGCGGCTCGCCCGTACCCGCGAATTAGACCGACCAACCCGATCAAGTGATATCAGGCCCATCGCGACAGACTCAGGCTCGCTTGGGCTCAGTCACCGCGCGTTCGGTGTCTTCGATGGGCGAGGCGCCGAGTTTTTCCAGCAGGGTCTGAACGCGTGCAATACGCGTATCCAGGTCTTCCATTTCGGCGAAGAACACCAGCCGTGCATCCCCTTCCAGTCGATAGCCGCGGGCGTTGGACTGAACCAGCGCGATGAGCCGGGCCGGGTCGATCCGGCTGCTGCGGGAGAAGTTGAGCCGGCCGACATCGGGGCCGGCTTCGATCTTGGCGATACCGAGCGGACTGCCCATCAGCTTGATGGCGGTAGCGGAGAACAGCGTTTCCGTGGCTTCCGGCAGCAGGCCGAAGCGATCGATCAGTTCAACCTTGAGCGCGCGCAGGCCGGCGTGATCCTTGGCCGCACTGATACGTTTATAGAGCACCAGCCGCATATGGACGTCGGGGATATAATCCTCGGGCAGCAGAGCGGTCGCGCCCAGCTCCACTTCGGTGGCCGACATCAGTTCTGCCGGATCTTCTTCCGGGACTTCGCCGCGTTTGAAGGCACCCACCGCCCGATCGAGCATCTGCCGATACAGATCAAAGCCGATTTCCTGGATCTGGCCGGACTGGCCTTCGCCGAGCAACTCGCCCGCGCCGCGGATCTCCAGATCGTGCGTGGCCAGAGCAAATCCGGCGCCGAGATCGCCGAGTGAGGCCAGCGCATCCAGACGCTTCTGGGCGTCCGGCGTCATCAGCGACTCTTCCGGTGTCAACAGATACGCATAGGCCCGATGATGCGAGCGCCCGACGCGGCCCCGCAGCTGATGCAGTTGCGCCAGGCCAAACGTGTCCGCGCGATCGATGATGATCGTATTCGCACTGGGCACATCGATACCGGATTCCACGATCGTGGTGCATAGCAGGATATCGAAGCGGCGATGATAGAAATCCAGCATCGCGGCTTCCAGCTCGCGTTCGTGCATCTGACCGTGGGCCACGCGGATCCGCGCCTCCGGCAGGATCGCATTCAGGTCGCGCGCCTTGCGCTCGATATCCTTGACCTTGTTATGCAGATAATAGATCTGGCCGCCGCGGCGCATCTCGCGACGCACCGCTTCCTGAATGAGCGCGGTATCCTGACGCGAGACGAACGTCTGGATCGCCAGACGCGACTCGGGCGGTGTGGCGATGATCGACAGATCGCGCAGGCCCGCCAGGCTCATGTTCAGCGTTCGTGGAATCGGCGTTGCCGTGAGCGTCAGCAGGTCGACCTGCGCACGCAGGCTCTTGATACGTTCCTTGTGGCGCACGCCAAAACGATGTTCTTCGTCGACGATCAGCACGCCCAGCTTCTTGAAGCGGATATCGGCCTGCAGCAGGCGATGGGTGCCAATGACGATATCCAGCTTGCCGTCCGCCATTTCGGTGAGCAGCTCATCCCGCTGCTTGCCAGTGCGCAGGCGTGACAGGGCGGCCACCTTGACCGGCCAATCCGCAAACCGATCGGCAAAGTTCTGATAGTGCTGCTGGGCGAGCAACGTGGTCGGCACCAGCACACACACTTGATAGCCCGCCGAGATTGCCGCAAATGCCGAACGTAGCGCGACTTCGGTCTTGCCGAACCCGACATCGCCGCACACCACGCGATCCATCGGCGTGGCCTTGGCCAGGTCTGCGAGCACCTCGTCGATGGCGCGCTGCTGATCAGGGGTTTCCGTGAACGGGAAACCGGCCGAGAACTTTGCGTAGTCGGCTTCGTCGGCGACCATGGAGACGCCTACGCGGGCCGCACGCTTGGCCTGGATTTCCAGCAGTTCGGCGGCCACATCCCGAGCGCGTTTGGCCGCTTTCTTGCGCGCCTTGGCCCAGCGGTCGTGGCCCAGCCGGTGCAGCGGCGCGGTTTCCGCGTCTGCGCCGGTAAAGCGGTGTACAAGATGCAGCGCGCCCACCGGCACATAGAGCAGATCGCCGCCCGAGTACTCGATGCTGACGAATTCGTTTTCTACGGTGCCTACGGTGAGCTTGATAAGGCCCTTGTAGCGACCGACGCCGTTGTCCTGATGAACTACCGGCGCGCCGGGGGCGAGATCGGTTAGCTCGCGAATGGCGGTTTCGGGGTCGCGCACCACGCGCCGGCGTTTCTTGGCGGGCGGTCGGGTGCCAGTGAGTTGGGCCTCGGCGATGATCGCAATACCGTCGCCGGCCAGCACACAGCCTGATTCAAGCGGCGCGCTGGTGACCGCCACATGTTTGTTCTGTGCGCTGAACTCGGCCCAGTTCTCGACGCGCGCAGGCGCCATGCCGAGTGAGGTCAGCCAGTCGCGCAGCGCTTCGCGCCGACCCGCGGAGTCGCCGGTGATCAGCAGCCGGCCCTCGAAGGTGTCAAAAAAGGCGCGCAGCGCGCGGCCGGTCGCCACAATATCGTCGCCCGCGAGCTTTGGCACCGCAGCGACGTCGAAGACTATGGCTTGTGCCAGACCGTCGTCGTCGATACGAACCGCTGTGCGCGCATCCAAGCCCTGACGCAGTGTGGCCGGGGTGACGAAGGCTTCATCGGGCGATAGCAGCGGCCGTTCCGGATCCACGCTGCGCTGCTCGTGGCGCGATTGGATCGCTGTCCATGCGGTGTCCAGTGCGCCGCCCACGTCGCCGAGTTCCACCGCCGTACAGTCGCGCGGCAGATAATCGAACAGGGACGCCGTCGTCTCGAAGAAAAGCGGCAGATAGGACTCGATACCGCCCGGCGGAATACCGCGCGAGATATCGCGATAGATCATCGACGCGCCCGGGTCGCCGTCGAAGCGCTGGCGATAGCGCTGACGGAACGCCTTGATGGCATCGTCGTCCAGCGGGAACTCGCGTGCCGGCAGCAAACGGATCGAGTCGATCTTGTCGGTGGAGCGTTGCGTGTCGGGGTCGAAGGCACGGATCGTGTCGATCTCGTCGTCGAACAGATCCAGTCGATAGGGCGTGTCCGCGCCCATCGGAAACAGGTCCATGACGGCACCCCGGATCGCGTACTCGCCGTGCACCCGCACTTCCGATACCGCGGCGTAACCGGCGGCCTCCAGGCGCTCGCGCAGAGCATGGAAATCGAGCGTATCGCCGATCCCGAACACCATGGCACGTGCATCAACAAATTCGGCCGGCGGCAGCGGCTGGAGCAGCGTGTCGGCGGCAACGATGAGAATGCCGCGGGCCATCGACGGCAGCGCGTGCAGCAGCGCCAATCGCTGCGAGACGATATCCGCATGCGGTGAGAACACGTCGTAAGGCAGCGTTTCCCAGTCCGGGAAATGTCGTACGGCCAGGTCAGCGTCTGCGAAGAACCGCAGTTCCTCTTCGAGCCGGTAGGCACGGTGTTCGTCGGCGACTACTGCCACGGTGAGCGCATCGCTGGCAGAGGCGGCGCGCGCCAGTGCGAGGGCGCTGGCGCAGCCGGCCAGATTCTGCCACCGGTCGTACGCGCCCGCCGCCAGCGGCGGTGGGGCCAGCGCGCTGACAGAGACGGAGTTGTTGGTATGAGCTGACACGAGGGCGCGGATTATTGCACAGTCCAACGGTCGACGACGAGTGCGGGATGGCCGCGCTAATCGCGAAAACGGCGGGTCAGATCGGCAAACGCATCAATCCGCCGGTCACGCAGGAACGGCCATACGCGGCGCACCGACTCGGTTCGATCAAGGGCTATATCGGCGGTGAGTAGTGCCGGTTGCTCGTCGGCCTCGGCCAGCATCTCGCCCTGCGGGCCGAACACGAAGCTGTGGCCCCAGAAGCGAATCTCGGTGCCGGCATCACCCTCGACACCGACGCGATTGGAGGTCACCACGGCAAGCGAGTTGGCGATGGCATGGCCGCGCTGGACTCCCTGCCACGCGCCCAGCTGGCGCGCCTGCTCGGCGGCGTCGTCGACAACATCGTCCCAGCCGATGGCCGAGGGGTAGATCAGCAGTTCGGCGCCGGCCAGCGCCATCAGGCGGGCCGCCTCCGGGTACCACTGGTCCCAGCAGACCAGCACGCCGAGCCGGCCGATCGAGGTGTCGATCGGCGTAAAGCCCAGATCACCGGGAGTGAAGTAGTACTTCTCGTAGTATTCCGGATCGTCCGGGATATGCATCTTGCGATAGCGCCCGGCGATGCTGCCGTCGCTGTCCAGTACTACCGCCGTGTTGTGATACAGCCCGGCCGCACGGCGCTCGAACAGCGAGGCCACAACCACGATTCCGGCTTCGCGAGCGGCCTGGGCCAGCCGCTCGGTAGACGGACCGGGAACAGGCTCGGCCAGATCGAACAGGGCCGGATCCTCGCGCTGACAGAAATAGGGCGTGTTATGCAGTTCAGGCAGGACAACGAGCTGTGCGCCGGCATCGCCGGCACGTTCGATATGCGCGACGGCATTGTCCAGGTTGACGGCCGGATCGGGCGTGCAGGCGTATTGCGCGATCGCTACGCGCAGGGGTTCGTGCTTAGACATCAGGCCCTCGGAATAGCGGGAATCTGCATGGCGGCACAGTGCAGGCCGCCGTGCTGGCGAATCAACGCGCGGCTGTCGATAGCAATGATCGCACGACCGGGAAAAAGCTCGGCAAGAATCGCGTGGGCGTCTGCGTCCGCCGGATCATCGAATGCAGGCGCGAGCACGCAGCCGTTGGCGACCAGGAAGTTGGCATAGCCGGCGGGCAGGCGATGGCCGTCGTCCGGGTCGTGTACCGGCGCCGGCAGGGGTAACTCCACCAGCCGATAGGGCTCGCCGTTGGGTTGGCGTAGTGCGGCGAGTTCGCGGGCCATCGCGGCGAGCGGCGCGTGATGCGCATCGTGTGTATCGGCACAGCCCTGATAGACGATGGTATCGGCCGCGACGAAGCGTGCGATCGTATCGATATGGCCGTCGGTGTCGTCGCCGATCAGCGTCCCGTGGCCAAGCCAGTGGATCGTGTTCACGCCGAATGCGTCGCGCAGCACCGTTTCGGCCCGAGCGCGGTCGATACCGGCGTTGCGGCGACCGGCAATCAGGCAGCGTTCGGTGGTCAGCAGCGCGCCTGTGCCGTTGACTTCAATGCTGCCGCCCTCGAGCGTGTATTCGTAGCGTTCGAGCGTACCGGCGCCAAGCGCCTCGGCTGCGAACAGGGTCGCGGTCAGCTGATCGTCGTGACTGGCGCCGAACTGGCCGCCCCAGCCATCGAAGCGGAAGTCGGTGAAGATTCGCTGACCCGATACGACGACCGTCAGCGGGCCCGTATCGCGAGCCCAGATATCGTCGTTGGCGGCTCGGCAGACATGCAGGCGCCTGTGGCCGATCTCGGCCAGCGTCGGGTGCGCTGCGATGCTGTAGGCGCATTCGTCATCGGCTGCGGCGAGGACGACGCGCTGATGGGCGCATAGCGCTGCGGCCATGTTCGCGATGACCTCACGTGCGGCCTCCAGCCCGTTGCCCCAGTCGCCGCCGGCGCGCGGCCAGACGAGCACCATGGCCTCTTGATGCACCCATTCCGGGGGCAGTGTTCGATTACGGGTGTCCGAACTCAATTGAACGACTCCAGTTGTCCGATGTGGGCGACAGGTGCCGGGTTAGCCGGTACTACCGCGTGCAGCACATGATCGTATTCGAAGTAGAGCCGATAGGTGGAATAGTCCCAGCGCGTAATCGGCGGCTGGCCTATTGCTGCATGGCGTTGCAGCGGCGTGCCATAGAGGCTGCTGACGCGGCGCATGCTCATGCCTCGTGGCGGGACGGCGACGCGTGTGTCTGCGCGGGGCGTGCTATCCGAAGGGCGGCGCAGTGCCATCGAGGCGGGCGCGTCGCCGCTCACCTTGTTCACGCTGGCGCGGGTCGGGCTTTCGGGGGCGCCGTAGTCGGCGTTAGCTCGGCTGCCGGCGTCGTTCTGTGCCCAAGCCACGGCGCCTGCGGCGAAAAACAGGGCCGCGGCCTGAACTATTACGAGCAGGTATGTTCTCATGCGCATGCTCTGGTTCCCCGACGATGCATTACCGACACAGTTCAACTGTGCCGTGACGCACCATTATGCTTTAATGCGCGCCCATGTTTAGACCTCTCGAACTCTACGTCGGCCTCAAGTACACGCGGGCCAAGCGGCGTAATCATTTCATCTCGTTCATTTCGTCGATTTCCATGGGCGGGATTGCGCTGGCGGTGATGCTGTTGATTACGGTGCTGTCGGTGATGAACGGTTTTGAAGCCGAACTGCGCGATCGTATTCTGGGAATGGCCTCGCACGTCGAGATCTCCAGCGGCCGCGGTTCGTTGCAGGACTGGCAGGGGCTCAAGCGAGAAGTCGACGGTCGGATATCGGACATCGACGGTGCAGCGCCTTATATCAGCGGCGAAGGCATGCTGCGCAGCGGCCGCAGCCTGTCGGGCACGCTTATTCGCGGCGTGATGCCCGAGCAGGAGAAAGAAGTTTCGGATGTGGCCAGTCATATGGTCGCCGGCCGTTTCGACTCACTCAAGAAAGGCGATTACAACATCGTCATCGGCGCCGAACTACAGACCTTGCTGGGCGTGAACGTCGGCGACAAGGTCGATCTGATGATCCCCGAGGCGAATATCACGCCGGCCGGTATCGTGCCGCGTTTTCGCCGTTTCACGGTGGGTGGCGTGTTCAAGGTCGGCATGTACGAATACGATCGTGGCATGGTGATGATCAGCATGGGCGATGCCGCCACGCTCTATAATATGGGCGACGGGGTGACCGGCCTGCGCCTGCATCTGACGGATATGTTCGACGCGCCGAACGTCTCCAGACAACTGGAGGTCATCCTGCCGCCGGGCAATCGGGTATCGGACTGGACCCGGCAGCACGCCAATTTCTTTCATGCGATCGCGACCGAGAAGACAGTGATGTTCATCATCCTGAGCCTCATCATTGCGGTTGCCGCCTTCAATATCGTGTCCATGCTCGTGATGGTAGTCACCGACAAACAGGGTGATATTGCCATCCTGCGTACGTTGGGACTGACGCCGCGATCGGTCATGGCGATCTTCATGGTGCAGGGCTCGCTTATCGGCGTGATCGGTACCGCGGTCGGCGTCGCACTCGGCGTACTGCTGTCGATCAATATCGAACATATCGTGCCGTTCCTGGAAAAGGTGCTCAACACGGATCTGTTGTCGGCGGATGTCTACTACATCAGCCAGCTCAAGGCCGAGCTGCACGAGACCGACGTGATCCGTATTGCGGGCCTGGCGCTGGTATTGTCGTTCCTGTCCACGCTGTATCCGGCCTGGCGGGCAGCACGGGTTCAGCCGGCCGAGGCGCTGCGCTATGAGTGAAGCGATCAACCACCGCACCGACAGCGAGGTGCTGGCCTGCGAGAATCTGTCCAAGACCTTCACCGAAGTTCGTGAGCCGGTCACCGTGCTGCACGATATCAACCTGTCGGTCGCGGCCGGCGCGCGTATCGCGGTCATCGGTGCCTCGGGCTCGGGCAAGTCGACGCTGCTGCATCTGCTGGGCGGGCTTGATACACCGACGACCGGCAGTATCCGTATTGGCGGTCAGGATATGCCGGGGCTATCCAACGCGGCCCGTGGCAAGCTGCGCAACGAGAAACTGGGCTTTATCTATCAGTTTCATCATTTGCTGCCGGAGTTCACCACGGTCGAGAACGTGGCGATGCCGCTGCTCATCCGCCGGGGCAAGAGCAGGCCGGCGCTGAATGCGGCGCGTGAGCTGCTCGAGAAAGTCGGGCTCGGCGATCGTCTGGACCACAAGCCCACCGAGCTGTCCGGCGGCGAGCGCCAGCGTGCGGCCGTGGCACGTGCGTTGGTCACGCGACCGGCCTGTATCCTGGCCGATGAACCCACCGGCAATCTGGATCACCGGACCGCGGCCAGCGTGTTCGACATGATGCTCGAACTCAACGAGTCGCTGAATACCAGTCTGGTGATGGTCACCCACGACCGCCAGCTCGCCCAGCGCATGGACCAGGTCTGGACCCTGTCGGCGGGCGCGCTTGCGCCTGCCGAGGCCGCGGATCTGGCCTGAAGCGACGTCGCCTGAAAAGTCACAGCGCGTCTGTTCCTGTGACTGGATGATCGAGCCGCCTATGGGCGCTTGGCGTTCTGCCTCTGTGCGCTGACGCCGATCGGACTGAGAGCCGGTATGGCAGGCAGCACCTGCCCGTTGTAGCCTGAGCGCATAACAACAATCACGCGGGGCACCGTGCAGAGCGTGGGGAAACTCGGGTGGGCCCGCGGCAGCGGCGTGCTCGACGATACGATCCGGTCCGTGACCACAGCGCTATGCGCTGCCGAGCGTGATCCCCGCTGGACGGCGCTCGCCGTAATCTCCGGTGCTGTCTATGTCTATCAGCAGGCGGAGCCGCCGGCCCTGGCTGTAGTAGCCGCGCTGCTCGGTCTGTGTCTGTACCGGTTTGCCGGGCGTGCGCTCGTCGTGTTCTTCCTGATCGCGCTTGCCTGGGCCAGCTTCTGGGCACAGCAGCAGCTCAACACCCGACTGCCGACTGCGCGAAGCGGCGAGGTGGTCTGGGTGACCGGCCACGTCGCGGGGCTGGCAAGCCGCGAATCGTTTCGGACACGTTTCGAGCTGGTTCGCGATACGGCGTCCGGGCCGCCGACGCGGCTGCGTTTGTCCTGGTACGACGATCCGCCGGCGATCGGCCCCGGGGACTGTCTACGCCTCAAGGTCAAGCTGGAGGCACCGCACGGGTCGGCCAACCCCGGCACGTTCGACTATGAGGCCTGGCTGTGGCGGCAAGGCATTGATGCCACGGGCTATGTGAAGCAGGCGAAGGCGTGTGATCGCCCGCCCGCACACGCCTGGCTTGATCGCGCCCGGGCGACGGCTGCCCGGCGCATCGGCGAGGTTCTGGAAGATCTGCCGATGCGCGGCATCGTCGAGGCCCTGACTCTTGGCGTGCGCGAGCGCATCAGCGACGATCAGTGGGCCGTGTTGCGTGCGACCGGTACCAGTCACCTGGTGGCTATTTCCGGCCTGCATATCGGCATGATCGCGGCACTGCTGTATCTCGTGGCGCGTTGGCTGGCGGTGCGTCTGGGGCGATCGTTGCCGGTCGTGGCCATAGCTGCAGCAACTGCCGGCATGGGCGCGCTCAGCTATGCGCTGCTCGCCGGATTTGCACTGCCCACCCAGCGCGCACTGGTGATGGTGATGGCCGGACTGTTTGCGGTGGCCAGTATGCGCCGGATCGAGCCATCGCGCGTGCTCGCGCTCGCTGCGATAGTCGTGGTTCTCTGGTCGCCGTCGGCGGTCATCGCTCCCGGGTTCTGGCTGTCGTTCGGTGCCGTGGGGTGGCTGATCTATCTGGGACGCGGCGTGCAACGTCGCGGCTGGCAGCTATTCATTGTGCTGCAACTGGGTCTGGTTGCCGGACTCACGCCGTTCACGCTGTGGTTCTTCGGCCAGGCATCGCTTGTTGCACCGGTCGTGAATGCATTGCTCATACCGGCGGCCGCGATCGTGGTCCCGGCGCTGTTGCTGTCGGTAATGTTGACGCTGGCCGCGCCTGTGGCTGGTGGCCCCTTGTTATGGACCGTTACAAAGGCCCTTGGCTGGGCATGGCCGCTGCTGGTATGGGTTGCGGACCTGCCGCTGGTCTCGGTTGAACGCGCACTCCCCGGCGTGGCCGCGCTGGCTCTGGCGTTGCTGGCGGTGGCCATCATGGTGATGCCGCGCGGGCTGCCCGGGCGCTGGCTTGCGATTGTGCTGTTTCTGCCTGCGCTGATCGGCTGGCGACCGAGCGGCGTTGAAATCGGGCCTGGAGGCTATCGGCTGACCGTGCTCGACGTCGGCCAGGGCCTGGCGACCGTCGTCCGTACGCAGCGCCATACATTGATATTCGACACCGGGCCGGCGTATCGAACCGGCTTCAACGCGGGGGAGGCATTTATGGTGCCCTATCTGCGTCATATCAGGCGCGCTGCGGTGGATGCCCTGGTCGTCAGCCACGGCGACAACGATCATATGGGTGGAGCCAGGGCCATTGCCGAATCGGTGCCGATTACCGCTCGGCAAGGCGCAGGGAGTCATCATCCCTGCCGGGCCGACCAGACCTGGCGCTGGGACGGCGTCGAGTTCCGTTTTCTCTATCCCGATGCCGATCAAGCGCTGGCTGCAACGGCTTCGAACGAACGATCCTGCGTGTTGCGCATCGCCGGGCCGGGCGGCGTGACCCTGCTGACCGGCGATATCGAGACGAGCGCCGAGCAGGTGCTGCTCGAGCGCGTACCCAAGGCGCTGTCGGCTGATGTGCTCGTAGTGGCTCACCACGGCAGTGCGAGTTCGTCATCGAGCGCGTTTGTGCGCCGTGTGGCGCCGACGTACGCGTTGATCTCGTCGGGTTGGCACAACCGCTGGGGTTTCCCGGCCCCGTCCGTAATCGCCCGATTCGAGCATGTTGGGGCATTACTGGCCAATACCGCCACCGACGGCGCGCTGATGGTTTCGCTGCCGGCTGATGGCGGCGCTATCGGGCTGACGCGCTGGCGCGAGGCGCGTCGACGGTTCTGGCAGGTGCCTTGAGACGTGCCTTGTCTGATGACAACGGCACGACATGGCTATTTCAACGCGAGGTCAATATCATGCCCGCCTGCCTGAAGAACAAGAGGAGCCCCATGGGCGACCTGCTCGCCGCGGGCGGCTGGCTGATGCTGCCGATCGTCATATGTTCGGTGCTGGGACTGGCTATCGTCATCGAACGCGCGTGGATGCTGCGCCGCGACCGGGTAGCGCCGGCTGCGCTGGTGGCGCAGCTGCCACAGCTGGCGGTTCGAGTACCGCTGACGCCGGCCGATCGGAAATCGCTCGAGGCACACAGTCCGCTGGGTCGCGTCTGGTCCGCGGTGATCGATTCGAAAGCCGATCCGATCGAACTCCAGCGCGAGCAGGCCGAGGAGGCCGGGCGCGCCGCCGCCCAGGACATGGGCCGTTATCTCAACACACTCGGCACGATCGCCGCGATTACGCCGCTGCTGGGGCTTCTGGGCACCGTGGCCGGCATGATTCATATCTTTGCAGGCATGAGCGAGACCGGTGTCGGTGATACACAGGCGTTGGCGGCCGGGATAGGGCAGGCGCTGATCACCACCGCTGCCGGTCTGTGCGTGGCGATTCCGGCGCTGGCTGCCTATCGTTATTTCAGCGGCTGTATCGAGCAGCGTGCGCTCACGCTAGAGCGACTGGCGCTGCGGCTGATGAGCGCACAGCGGCAACGCGTGCGACCATGAGGTTCGTACGTCGCCGTGAGGTCGAGCCGTCGATCAACATCACGCCGTTGATCGACGTGGTGTTCATCCTGCTGATCTTCTTCATGGTGTCGACCCGCTTTATCGATGAGCAGGATCTGGCGCTGGAACTGCCGACGGCAGGGGCGGCACATACCGCCCCCGATTCCAGCGCGCTGATCGTGGACATCACCCAGGGCGGCCAGTATCGCGTGGACGGCACGAGTGTCGCAGCGGCCGGGCTGGTCGCCTCCATGCGCGCTTTGCATGCACAATATCCGCAGCGCGCGCTGCGACTGCGTGCCGATGGCAACACGCCCCACAAAGTAGTGGTGCACGCCATGGACGCGGCCACAGAGGCCGGTTTCGCCCGCGTGGATATCGCCACGCGCTCGTACTGACAAAAGGCTCGACACTCTTGGCACGCAAGAAAATCGAAACCGACATGCCGACCGGCGAAATCTATCCGCGGCTGCTGCGCTACACCTGGGCGCACAAGCGTTGGCTGGGTATGGCCGGAATCGGCATGGCAGGCTATGCCGCTGCCGATACGGCGCTGCTTTATATCCTCAAGCCGCTGCTGGACGGCAGTATCGTTGATCGCGACCCGTGGATGATCCGCTGGGTGCCGGCCTTCATACTGCTTTTGTTTCTGTTCCGCGGCGTGTTCGGATTCTGTTCAAGCTATGGCATGTCGCTGGTGGCCAATCGGGTCATCTACAACGTGCGTACCGATATCTTCTCGCAGTTTCTACGACTGCCGGCCAGCTTCTTTGACGCCAACTCGACCGGTAAGACGACCGCCAAGCTGACGTATTACACCGGTCAGATCTCGGGCGCGGCCACGAGCGCCATCACGATCATGGTGCAGGACTCGTTACGGATCGTCGGGTTCACGTTCCTGATGTTCTGGATCAACTGGTCGCTGGCGTTGATCACGCTGCTGGTCGGGCCTGTGATCGCAATCATTGTCAGCCAGGTGTCCAAGCGGTTCAGGCGTTACAGCGTGAGCATCCAGCAGTCGATGAGCGACATCACTCATATCAGTGAAGAGGTGCTCACCGGCCAGCGCGTGGTCAAGGTCTTTGGCGGCGAGGCGCGCGAGCGGCGCGGCTTCGATCGCATCAACGAACACAACCGTCGCATGTCGATGCGCAAGGCGACGACAACGGCGGCAAGCGTGCCGGTAATCCAGATGATCGCCGCGTTTGCGGTGGCGTTTGTGGTCGCCGTCGCGGTGCGCGATTCCGGCGGCGGTGTGATGTCGCCGGGTGATTTGGCCGCGTTTTTCGGCGCCATGATGGCCATGATGGGGCCGATAAAACGCCTGACCAGCGTCAATGCCACTATTCAAGCGGGCATGGCCGCTGCCGGGGCCATCTTCGAACTGATCGATGAGCCGGTGGAGAACGATCACGGCACGCGCCGTATCGAACGCGCGCAGGGGCGCGTGCGTGTCGAAAACCTGTGTTTCCGCTATGCCAACACCGAGCACGACGTGCTGCGGAATATCAGCTTTGAGGTCGAGCCGGGCCAGACGGTGGCCTTTGTCGGGCGCTCGGGCAGCGGCAAGTCCACGCTGCTGTCGCTGCTGCCGCGGTTCTACGATTACGACAGTGGCCACATCATGCTCGACGAGCACGAGATTTCCGACTACCGGATGGCGGACTTGCGCCGTCAGATCAGTCTGGTCGATCAGAACGTAGTGCTGTTCAATGACACGGTAGCCGGCAATATCGCCTATGGCGTGCTCGACGGCACCGATCGCGCTGCCGTCGAGGATGTTGCACGCCGTGCCTTTGCGGCCGACTTCATTGAGGCATTGCCGCAAGGTTACGACACGCAGGTCGGTCAGAACGGCATCATGCTCTCCGGCGGCCAGCGCCAGCGAATCGCCATCGCCCGGGCGCTGCTCAAGAACGCGCCTATCCTGATTCTCGATGAGGCGACGTCAGCGCTGGATACCGAATCCGAACGCGCAATCCAGCAAGGCCTGGACAACCTGATGAAAAATCGAACCACGCTGGTAATTGCACATCGGTTGTCCACTATTCAGGACGCCGATCGTATCGTGGTGCTGCACGACGGTGAGCTCGTGGAGCAGGGCACCCATGCCCAGTTGATGGAACGACACGGACACTACCGAAGTCTTCACGGTATCCAGTTTTCACAGTCCCAATAGCCTGATGGCGACCAATAGCCGGTGATGATCAGACAGGCACTGGAGCGCAGCTGGTATCGCAGGCAGGGCGCCTGGCTCTGGCTGATGCCCCTATCATGGCTGTTCGGTGGGATCGTGGCTCTGCGTCGGCTCGCCTTTCGGCGCGGTTGGCTTGCGACGACCGAGTTCGACGTTCCCGTACTTGTGGTCGGCAATCTCACCGTCGGTGGTAGCGGCAAGACGCCGCTCACCCTGGCGCTGATCGAGCGACTGCAACAACGCGGCCGCCGGGTCGGCGTGGTATCGCGCGGTTACGGCGGGCACGCCGATCACTATCCCTGCCTGGTGGATGCGGGTACAACCGCCGATCAGGTCGGCGATGAACCCTTGATGATGGCGCGGAGCAGCGGCGCCGCGGTGGCTGTAGACCCGAATCGGCCTAGGGCGGCACATTGGCTGATAGCGCAGGCACAGGTCGATTTTATCCTCGCCGACGATGGCCTTCAGCACTATGCGCTGGCGCGGGACGCCGAGATCGCGGTGGTGGATGCGCGCCGCGGGCTGGGTAACGGCTGGCTCTTGCCGGCCGGGCCGCTGCGCGAGCCCGCAACACGGCTGCGTAATGTGGATCTATCGCTCGCGCACGGCGCGAACGCCGATTTCTGGTTGCGGCCCGGCGCGGCCCGGGCTTTGGCCAGCGACAGTGAGCGAGCCCTGGGCGCATTCGCGTATCGCCGCGTCCACGCGGTCGCGGGTATTGGCGATCCAGGGCGCTTTTTCGACATGCTGCGCGGGCTGAGAATCGACGTGATCGAGCACCCGTTGCCCGATCATCACCGCTTCATAGCGGACGATATCTGTTTTGCTGACGATCTGCCCGTGCTCATGACCAGCAAGGACGCGATAAAGTGTGTCGGGATCGCCGACGATCGGCACTGGGCGGTGCCGGTTGCCGTCGCGTTTTCCCCGACCTGCGAGGCGCGCGTCGACGCGCTGCTCGACCGACTCTGTGGGCCGGCTACCGGCACGGTTTGAATGGCCTGGCGTCTATCGCCGCTCGAACCCTGTTGCCTTTGAACCCGATACGGGGCAGTTGTATATGTTTTGCACGATTGACGGTTTTGACTCGACGCCACGGACCGATTACCTGGCCGCTCGAATTTTATGCCGCGCATCATGAGTTTCGTGGTGGTCATTCCGGCGCGCCTGGCCAGCACGCGGCTGCCAGACAAGGTGCTGCGCGAGATTGCCGGCCAGCCGATGCTGGCCCACGTCTGTCGGGCGGCTGCGGCCAGCCAGGCTCGTCAGGTGGTTATCGCCACGGATACGCCCGCGATCGCCGACGCTGCGCGTGATGCCGGCGCTCAAGCAGTGATGACGCGGGCCGATCATAGCTGCGGCACCGATCGTATCGCCGAAGTCGTGGTGCAGCTGGGCCTCGCTGACGACGATATCGTGGTCAACGTCCAGGCCGACGAACCGCTGATGCCGCCAAGTCTGATCGACCAGGTCGGCGCGGCGCTGGATCGCGCGCCGTGGGCGGGTATGGCCAGCGCGTATACGGCTATTCTGAGCGCCGAAGCGTTTGCCGATCCTAATGTCGTCAAGGTGGTTTGTAACGCCTCGGGACGCGCGCTGTATTTCAGTCGGGCGCCGATTCCGTTTCATCGCGATAGCGCCAATAGCCGTTTCGAAGGAGTCGCACAGCGCCATCTCGGTATCTATGGCTATCGCGTGTCTGCGCTCAAGCGTTTCTCGCGGGCCGCGCCCAGCGCGATCGAGCAGCACGAATCGCTCGAACAACTGCGCGCCTTCGATCTGGATATACCGATCGCCATGGTCGAGGCTCGGCAGGTGCCGGGGCCCGGAGTGGATACCGAGGCCGACCTGCAAGCCGTGGCCCGCATCATCAAGGAGCAGAGCCAATGACTCAAGACCAATCAAGGATCTCCGTACTGTTTGTCTGTCTCGGCAATATATGTCGCTCGCCCAGCGCGCACGGCGTATTTCGCAAGCGTGTCGAAGACGCCGGGCTGGCCGACCGAGTCACTGTCGATTCGGCCGGCACCGGCGACTGGCATATCGGCAAGGCGCCGGATCGACGCGCGACGGCGGCAGCGGCGGCACGCGATATCTCGATCGACGATCTGCGCGCACGCCAGGTCTGCGCCGCGGATCTGAGCGCTTTCGATTACGTGCTGGCCATGGACGACGACAACCTCGACGGACTCGAACGCCTTGCACGCTCTGTACCCGAAGCTACGGCACGGATTGCACTGTTCAACGATTTCAGCGTGGCCTACCGAGGCCAGCCCGTGCCAGATCCCTATTTCGGCGGCGACGACGGCTTCGAGCATGTCCTCGACATGATTGAAGATGCGTCGGATGGACTGCTGGCTGATATCAAAGGCCGTCAGGACGGCTAGGAGCTTGTCGTGCAGCGTGGCGAGTCGCATCGCGGCTCGCCGCGGTCTGCGTTTCGCGCCTTGCCTGGCGCGATATCAGGCGCCAACGCGGCGCTCGTATGAGCCGGCAGAAGGCGCTGGGGCCGTAGGACTGGCTATGACGACGGTCGAATGACTGCTGTATCAAGCCTCAGGGCCAACGAGCCACCGCGCACGTCATCGCCAAGGCGGCACGGGATCGTATCGCAAACAACGCCTGTGTGGTCGACCGGGTAAGTGACACTTGCCGCGCTCAAGCCGTCGTGTTCAAGCCAGGAACATGTCGGACGTGGCGGGCCAACGGTGCGCCTGGGATATGCCGGCTTGCATGCTCTCGGTAGTGGCTCGCAGGTTCTCCCAAGGGATCTCTGAGCCGAACCTCCGCGATCCGCGCGGGAAAATGCCGTGTGTTTGGCCGGCAAGGTAGCGTGCGCAGGCAATCCGCCACCATACGGTACCGAGTGCAGACGTCGTCCAGGCCCTGGCTTTTCCAGTGATAGTCCCGCCGCTGCAAAACTATGAGCCCGGACGCGGCGTTGAGCGCCTGGTATCGAGCGCTTTGGCAACTCAACCGCGGTGCGATTCAATCAGAGATTTCGGGGAGCGACCGGGCTCTATGAGCAGTCGACCGTGCTGCAGCTCGGTTTGACTCACGCCGCGGACATGAAAAGGCCCCGGACAGCGGCTGCCGTCCGGGGCCTTAAAAGGCGACGTTGTCGCCTTGCTGGATAGCCCTCAGTCCTTGCTGGCTGATGCGGTCTCGTCAGCGTCCGCTTTTCGCGACCGTGTCTCGACCTGTTTGAGGGTCGTGCTTTCGTCGTTGTCCGTTCCGGTCACCTCTTCGACGGTTGCGGTGGGCTCGGCTTCAAGCACTTTGTCGTCTTCGTCCTGCGCGTCTGCTTCAGCGGCCGGCGGTGTGCCGTCGCCTACGTTCGCTGCATGCGTCGGTTCAGGCTCATCTTCGACAACGACGTCTTTGACGCTCTCCTGCGTCTGGGCGTCGTCGGCGGCGGTTTCAACCTGTTCTACGGGGGCGGTCGATGCATCTGCAGGCGCCGCTTCCGGCATGACCGGGACCGGCTCGGCTTCAGGCGCAGCGTCGGCACCCACTGACGCATCGCTATCTCTGGGCGCGTCAGTGGCAGCGCCTGTATCCGATTGATCATCGTCTACAGGCTTGGACGCGGGTCGTCGACGACTGCGCGAGCGGCGCTTGCGAGGCGCCGGGGTGTCCTCGGACTTTTCGGCTACGGCCTCGTCGGGGTACTCGGCTTCAGCTTGTGCTTCAGCCGGCTGGTCTTCGTTTTCCGAGCTGTCGGTGGCGGTGTCGTTCGATCCGGTTTTCTGTGCAGACGCGGCCCGCGCGTTATCGCTGGCCTTGACTGCCGACCACGGCTCCTCGTCCTCTGGCGCCGGAATCTTCATGGCCGGCTGTGTTTGACGTGCGCCGTTCTCATTATCGACGTTGTCCGGCTCTGGTTTTGAGGCCTCGGCTATGGTGTCGTCCGCAGTCTGCGCACTGACGTCGCCTGTATCGGCGTTCTGTGCCTCGTCGTCCGACGGCTGTGGAGTCTGGGCTGACGGCTTGCTCTCCTGGGCTGCCACAGGCTCGGCGGCGTCATGCTCACCAGACGCGTGGCGGCTAGTATTCGCGACGCTGTCCGATGCGTCCGATGGGCGATCACCCGACGGAGCATTGCTTACATCCTGTGAGCTCTCGTCTTCGTTGCCGTTCTGGTTATTGTTCTGCTCATTGCTGTGGTCGTTGTTCTGATCGGAATTGGCGCTATTGCGATTGCGCCCACCGCGACGTCCGCGCCCACCGCGACGCCGACGTCGACGACCGCCGTTGCCTTCGCTGTTGTCGCTGTCGTTGTCTGCGGCGTTGGTGTCGGTGCGATCTGACGCGTTGCCGGCGCTGCTGTCCTGTGCGACCGCCTGGTCTTCGGCCGCCGACGGCTGCTCGTCCTGCAACGCTTTGGGGCTGTTGTGAATATCGCGTTCCGACTTGTCTTCGGCCTTCGAGTTGCGGCCGTTGGCGCGCTTGCCCTGCGTGCGGTTGTCGTTGGCGGTGTCCTGACCATCGCCCGCATTGCCGGACTTCTTGCCGTTCTGGCTCTTGTTCTGGTCATTGCGCTTGTTTTCGCCCTCGTTGGCGCGACTGTCCTGCTTCGGCTTGTCGTCGGAGGCCTTCGCAGCGTCGTTTTTCTGACCGCCACGACGGTTGCGGCCACCACGGCGCGAGCGCTTGTTGCCAGTGTCGTCGTCGCCTCGATTACGGCTCGGACGTGTCTTTTGCGCGCCAGAGCTGGATTTGTCGCTGCTGGACTTGTCTTCGCTGGTCGTACGTCCGCTGTCGGCTTTCTTCGTTGTCTGGCCGGACTTCGATTTGCTGGCATCGGTCTTGTCGCGGCCGGCCGGCCGGGACGGCCCGCTATCGCCGGTCAGAATACGGCGCAGGGCGTCGCGCAGCTGCTGCCACGGCGTCATTGTCGCAACGGGTGCGGCGACGGCAGCTGCCGCAGCGGGGGCACTCGGTGGTGCGGGCGGCTGGATCACCGGGGCATCTGTTCGTGCAACGCGCTTGACGGCCGGTTCCTCGCGGGTGGCAGCGGCACGTCCGGCGTGATCCGGCTCGGCCGGCTTTTCGATATCCACATGGGTATCGATACGGTAGCTGGTCGCGTTGTTCTGTTCCTCGGTGAGCTGATCGCCTCGCACGCGCTTGATCTCGTAGTGCGGCGTCTCGAGTGTGTGATTCGGGACCAGCGTGACCTGGGTCTTGGAGCGTTTTTCGACGCCGGTGATATCGTCGCGTTTCTCGTTGAGCAGGAAGCTGGCGACTGCGATCGGCAGCTGCACGATCACCCGCCCGGTCGAGGGCTTCATCGCTTCTTCCTCGAGCAGACGCAGGATCGAGAGCGACAGCGATTCAACGCTTCGGATCGAACCACGCCCGAGACAGCGTGGGCAAGCCTGGCTGGAATATTCCGACAGCGAAGGCTTGAGGCGCTGGCGCGACATCTCGAGCAGGCCGAAGCGGGAAATACGTCCGATCTGAACACGGGCACGGTCGACCTTGGCCGCCTGCTTGAGACGATTTTCCACCTCGCGCTGGTTCTTGGCATTCTCCATGTCGATGAAATCGATCACGACCAGGCCACCGAGATCACGGATACGCAGCTGGCGCGCGACTTCCTCGGCTGCCTCGAGATTGGTATTGAACGCGGTTTCCTCGATGCCGCCACCCTTGGTGGCACGCGCCGAGTTGATATCCACCGACGTCATCGCCTCGGTGTGGTCGATGACGATCGAGCCACCGGAGGGCAGGGTGACTTCGCGCTCGAAGGCGGATTCGATCTGTGATTCCACCTGGAAACGCGAGAACAGCGGCGTCTCGTCGGTGTAGTGCTTGAGCTTGCTGAGCGTATGCGGCATCACCTGCTGCATGAACTCACGGCCCGTGTTGTAGATTTCGTCCTGGTCGATTACGACCTCACCGATATCGTCACGCAGATAGTCGCGCAACGCGCGGATAATCACGTTCGATTCCTGATAGACCAGGAACGGTGCCTTGCGCTCTTCAGCGGCATCGTTGATCGCTTTCCAGACCTGGGCCAGATAGTCGAGATCCCACTGCAATTCCTCGGCACAGCGGCCAACGCCTGCGGTGCGCACGATCACGCCCATGCCGTTGGGCACCTGGACCTGATTGAGCTCCTCGCGCAGTTCGTTGCGCTCCTCGCCCTCGATACGACGCGATACGCCGCCGGCCCGGGGGTTGTTGGGCATGAGCACGAGATAGCGACCGGCCAGGCTCACAAAAGTCGTGAGCGCGGCACCCTTGTTACCGCGCTCCTCCTTTTCGACCTGAACAATAATCTCCTGACCTTCAGTCAGCGCGTGCTTGATGCTGTCCTTGTTATTGGACTGGCCGTTCTGTTGGCCGCTGTTCTTGGATTTGTCGAAGTATTCCTTGGCGACTTCCTTGAGCGGCAGGAAACCGTGACGATTGCCGCCGTAGTCGATGAAGGCGGCTTCCAGGCTGGGTTCGACGCGGGTGACGCGGCCTTTGTAGACATTGGCCTTGCGCTGTTCGCGTGAGCCAACCTCGATGTCCAGGTCATGAAGCTTTTGGCCATCGACGATGGCCACGCGCAGCTCTTCGGGCTGCGTGGCGTTGATAAGGATGCGTTTCATGCAGATGAATCTCGACGGGCGCTCGACTGCCGTCACCAGCGGTGTGCGCAAGGCACAGGCCAGCGCCTGCTGCCGCATCGACGCGCAGATCCGGCCCGTAGAGGACATCAAGGATCGCGCGGTGGACGGCAACAATTAGACAGGAGCGCATGAATGAAATAAGTGACTCTAAACGGAGGACACGCTGTCCGGACGCCATGCTAGGCTTGGCCTGGCTTGCTTCTAGGCGATGCAGCGTGTGGCAATAACTGTCGGTCGGCCACCGCAGCCCGCGCGGAATATGCATCGGCAGGCTGTTTTAATTGGCTCGACCTTGGGAGTGTAATCTGACTACGGCACCCGCTCAAGTACGGCACGTCGTGATTGACGCGAACGACAATGGTATGCGGCTGGATAATTATCTTCTGCGCGTGTTCAAGGACGTACCCAAGTCTCGTATCTACAAAATCATCCGTAGCGGCGAAGTGCGGGTGAACAGCGGCCGCGCCAAGCCGAGCACGCGCCTGGCTGAAGCCGACCAGGTGCGGCTGCCGCCGGTACGGCAAAAAGCCCGTCCAGGGCCGGGGCGTCCGCCCGACGCACTATTGAAACGTGTCGACAGAGCACTCGCGCAGAGCACCGATGATCTGCTTTTCTTCAACAAGCCCGCGGGGCTCGCCGTTCATGCCGGCAGCGGCCTGCGTTTTGGCCTTATCGAAGTACTGCGCGTACTGCGCGCCGGTGAATACGTGGAACTGGTGCATCGCCTGGATCGCCAGACCAGCGGCTGCCTGCTGGTTGCGCGTTCCAGGCCGGCCCTGGACGGGCTGCGCGATGCGCTTAACGACGCGGGTACCCGCAAGCGCTATCTTGCACTCGTCGAGGGCCACTGGCCGCACGGCGCGATCGAAGTGGATGCGCCGCTGTCGCGCGACAATGAGCGCAGCGGTGAGCGCATGGTGGAAGTTGATCGCGCGCGCGGGCGTGCGAGCCTGTCGATCTTCTCGCCGCTGGCTTATTATCGTGAGGCGACGCTCATGGCGGTTGAGATCCGTACCGGCCGGACACACCAGATTCGTGTCCATGCCGCCCATATGGGGCATCCCGTGGTTGCCGACGACAAGTATGGCCTTGGCGAGCGCGCCGGATTCTGGCGCCAGCGCGGTTTGTCCCGAATGTTTCTGCATGCCGAATACCTGCAGATGCAATATTCCGGCGAACCGCTCATTCTGAACGCAGATCTGCCCGAAGAACTCGCCATGGTTCTCGAACGTCTGGAGCCGCTCGAATGAAGCGCTATGAGTTATTGGTCTTCGACTGGGACGGCACTCTCATGGACTCAGCGAGCGAGATTGTGTCGACCATGCAGCAGGCGATTCAGGGTATCGGCCTGCCCGAGCGCACGCCGGAACAGATGCGTGAGCTCATTGGTCTGGGTATCAATGAAGTGCTGGCGCGGCTGTTTCCGGATCTCGATACTCAATCGGTACGTGCGCGCCTCGAGCGCTATCGTGCCCGCTACGGCGTCAAACGCAGCAAGGCCAAGTTGTTCGGGCCGGTAAAATCCGCGCTGGAAGAGCTGCGCGATCAGGGTTATGTGATGGCAGTGGCCACCGGCAAGGGGCGACGTGGGCTGGATGCCGCCATGATGTCGACCGCGACCCGCGATTTCTTCCGGTTCACGCGCTGTGCGGATGAATCGGTGCCCAAGCCCGCGCCGGACATGCTCGAGGAACTGCTCCTGCGCGCGGCCACCCTGCCTGCCCAGGCGTTGATGATCGGCGATACCGAATATGACATGGCCATGGCCCGTGCTGCCGGTGTCGATGCGGTTGGCGTGGCCTGTGGCGTACACGACAGCGCGCGCCTGCGGCGCGCGGGCGCTATCGACGTGCTGGACACCGTCGAGCACTTGCCGGCCTGGCTTGAAGGTCGCGATCGGTGTGCAGACAGCGCTTGAGCACGCTAGCCCTGAGCATGGCAGTCAAGGCAGAGCTACTCCGGCCTGCTCCAGAAAAGCGCGCAGGGCGATCAACGGCAGCCCGACCAGCGCCGATGGATCCCGGGATTCAATGGATTCGACCAGGGTGATGCCGAGCCCTTCCGACTTGATACTGCCGGCTGTAGCCGTGACGTCCTCGGCGGCCACATAGCGGGCGATCTGATCGTCGGTGAGGGTGCGGAACTGCGTTGTAACGGTTTCGACCGTAATCAGCGGCTCATGGAGCGATGGCGCACAGACACACAGGCCCGTATGAAAAGCTACCCGCTGGCCCGACTGCGTGCGCAGCTGCTCGCGGGCCTTCGCCGGCGTGCCGGGTTTGCCCAGAATGGCGCCATTGACGTCGGCGACCTGATCGGCACCGATCACCACCGCTTCTGGCCAGGCTTCAGCGATGCTCTCGGCCTTGGTACGGGCCAGGCGCCGCGCCAGGTCGACCGGGGCTTCGCCTTCGCGCGGGGTTTCGTCAACGTCCGGCGACGTGGCTTCGAAACGAATCTGGAACTGGCGCAGAAGCTGGCGCCGCCAGGGCGAGCTGGAAGCGAGAATGATCAGAGGGGTGCTCGAATAAGCCATGCGTCGTGCGTATCCTTAGGCCGGCATGATCCAATACCGACTTGTAAACGGGCACCGAAGGATAAACGATTCGCAGGAAAAGCTGGGGTCTAGGATCGCCCACATCGCGTGAAAACCGCGATTTGCTTTGACTTGCGGGCAGCTCGGCCCTATCATCGCGCGCCATGAACACGCTGGGAACACTGGCTCGACACGTTGACTATCGACGTATGGCCGCCGGCCGGGCGTCGGTCGACGGTACGGTCGAGTTGTCGACATTACCTCGCGTGCTGGCCGAGACGGCAGCCGAAGCCGAACGCGGTGGGGTTGTCACGACACGGTTGGAGTTCAGTGAAGATCGCCAGCGACGGGTACACGTCGCCGGCACGATTGAAGCGACGTTGACGCTCGAATGTCAGCGGTGCTTGGAACCTTTCGACGAGCTGATGTCACTTGATGTGGCCGGTATTGTCGTAGGCGATGATGAAGCGGCGGCCAACGTGCCCCGCGCCGATGAACCGATTCTGGCAGATGACGACACGCTCGATCTGCATGCGCTGGTCAGCGACGAACTGCTGCTGGCAATGCCTGGTGTGGCTCGTTGCAGGCGTCCCGAATGTGTCTCGCGACACGATGCGGGGCCGACGCTGCCGGATTCGGAAGCCGAGACCGAAAATTTCAAGTCCAAGGACAATCCGTTCGCGATGCTGAGTCAGCTCAAGCGCGACAATTGATCCGTGACCTACAACGCTGGAAGACGAAACGCTCATGGCCGTCCAGAAAAACCGCAAGACCCGCTCCAAGCGCGACAAGCGTCGTACCCACGACAAGATGGTGCATCCGACCCTGTCGATCGATTCGACCACCGGTGAGACCCATCTGCGCCACCACGTGACACGCGATGGCTTCTATCGTGGCCGTCGTGTGGTCAGCGTCGGCGACGACGCCTAGTCCAGTCGACTGATCCCGGTCGCCAGCAGGGCGACCGGGTATCTCCGATCCGATGACTCGTATAGCTGTCGACGCCATGAGCGGCGACCGTGGCCCGGCTGTGGCCGTGGACGCCGTTTTCGCTTGTCTGGACGCGCACGACGACCTTGAGGTCGTCATGGTTGGTGACGAGACGATGCTCTCGGCCGAAGTCGCTCGGTTCCGAAAAAAGCAGTCGTCGGCTCGCGTCGAGATATGTCACGCCAGCGAAGTGGTGGGCATGTGTGAGTCGCCGGCGCGTTCGCTGCGCCAGAAGAAAGACTCTTCCATGCGCGTGGCTATCAACCAAGTGCATCAGGGCAGGGCCCAAGCCTGTGTGTCTGCCGGTAATACCGGCGCGCTGATGGCGACCTCGCGTTTCGTACTCAAGACGCTCTCCGGCATCGATCGGCCGGCGATCGTCTCTGCGATTCCGTCGTGCCGCGGGCAGACCCTGATGCTGGATTTGGGGGCCAACGCCGAGTGCACACCGGAGCAGTTGTTCCAGTTCGCGGTCATGGGCGCTGTGCTCGCTCACGCCGTGCACGGCATCGCTTCGCCGCGTGTGGGGCTGCTCAATATCGGCGCGGAAGAGATCAAGGGCAATATGCAGATCCAGCAGGCAGGCCGGCTGCTGTCCGATAGCCAGCTCAACTATATAGGCTTCGTCGAAGGCGACGATATCTATATGGGCGATGTCGACGTCGTGGTCTGTGACGGCTTCGTGGGCAACGTAGCACTCAAGACCAGCGAAGGGCTCGGCAAGCTCATCGCCCAGTTCCTTCGGGAGGAATTCTCCCGTAACGCGCTCACGCGCACCGCGGCATTCTTTGCCCTGCCGGTGCTCAAGGCTTTCCGGCAACGGGTCGACCCGCGTCAGTACAACGGCGCAACGTTCGTGGGCCTCCAGGGCACGGTCATCAAATCGCACGGGGACGCCGACGCGGTGGCCTTTGCCAGTGCGATAAACGTTGCCCGTATGGAAGTCGAGCAGCAGGTGCCAGAGCGCATTCGCGAGCTTCTTGCCCAGAACCTCGGCGAATAGCCGCAGTCTCGGACACGCCTGTCAGTCCCGCCCTTCAGCGGGCGTCTTGTCGGCCGATTGTCTGCAATCGGATTGAACAACTGCCCCTGTATCCTTATATCCTGCGTACTACAGTCATGGGTCGAACCCGCGCGGCGTCGATCCACTTGCCGACGCCGGCCTTCAGGATCTTGTGATGAGCCAGACCGACAAACCCAAACCGATGAGCGAGGACGACGGTGAAGCGGTCGTTGAGGCCGATAAGCCGAAAACCCGTCAGCCGCCGCTCTACAAGGTCATCATGCATAACGACGACTACACGCCGATGGAGTTTGTCGTGGAAGTGTTGCTGACCTATTTCAACCTGACCCGCGAAGAGGCGGTTCAGGTCATGCTCACCGTGCACACGCATGGGAAGGCCGTTGCCGGCACCTTTACCGCACAGATTGCGGAGACCAAGGTCGCCATGGTCAACGACTATGCGCGTGCCCACCAGCACCCGCTGTTGTGTACTATGGAAAAAGCCTGATCGTCGTCACAGGCGCGATCTGAAACGGCCATTATCGAACGCCACGTTCGGGGACAAAAATGCTCAGTCAGGAACTGCAAACCGCTCTCGATGCTGCCTTCATGGTAGCGCGTCGCCAGCATCACGAAATGCTGACCGTGGAGCATCTGCTGATGTCGTTGCTGGATAATCCGGCGGTCATCGAGGTGCTCGAGTCCGTAGATGCCGATATCGCGCGACTGGATCGCGAGCTCAAGGTCTATATCGATACGCATGTGCCGGTCGTCCCGGCGGGCGAGGACCACGAGGTTCAGCCCACGCTGGGCTTCCAGCGGGTGCTCCAGCGTGCGGTGTATCACGTCCAGTCGTCCGGCAAGAAAGAAGTGACCGCGGTCAATGTGCTGATCGCCATCTTCTCGGAGCAGGAATCGCACGCGGTGTACTTGCTCAACGAGCAGGGCGTCACGCGGCTCGACGTGGTCAATTTCGTATCGCACGGCATGTCCAAATCCGAGGGCGAGTCGCCGGATGCGGGTGCCACCAGCGAGAAGGCCGCCGATGAAGACGCCGAGGCCGGAAAGTCGGCGCTCGATCAATACGCGACCAATCTCAACCGAAAGGCGGCAGAGGGCGATATCGACCCGTTGATCGGTCGCGATCATGAGGTCGAGCGCGTCGTGCAGACGCTGTGCCGGCGCCGCAAGAACAATCCGCTGCTGGTCGGCGAAGCCGGTGTCGGCAAGACCGCCATCGCGGAAGGGCTGGCACGCCTGATCGTTCAGGACGAGGTGCCCGATATCCTGGCGGACAGCGTCATCTATGCGCTGGATCTGGGTGCGTTGATTGCCGGCACCAAGTATCGCGGTGATTTCGAGAAGCGCCTCAAGGGCGTTCTGGCCGAGCTGGCCAAGCAGAAGGGCGCCGTGCTGTTCATTGACGAAATCCATACCATCATTGGCGCGGGCGCAGCCTCCGGCGGCGTGATGGATGCGTCCAACCTGCTCAAGCCGAAGCTGGCCTCGGGTGAGTTGCGCTGCATGGGCGCGACCACGTATCAGGAGTTTCGCGGCATCTTTGAAAAGGATCGCGCGCTGGCGCGTCGCTTCCAGAAGATCGACGTGCCCGAGCCGAGCGTGGCCGATACCGTGCAGATCCTGCGTGGGCTCAAGGAACGCTTCGAGGAGCACCATCAGGTGCGCTATACGCAGCCGGCGCTCGAAGCTGCGGCTGAACTGGCAGCGCGCCATATCACCGACCGCCATCTGCCCGACAAGGCCATTGACGTGATCGACGAGGCCGGTGCGCGTCTGCGCCTGCGCCCGTCCGGCAAGCGTCGCAAGACCGTGCAGGTACGGGATATCGAGGATATGGTCTCGCGTATCGCGCGTATTCCGTCCAAGACCGTCTCCCGCGATGACCGCGACGTACTGAGAACGCTTGAGCGCGACTTGAAGCTCGTTATCTTCGGGCAGGACGATGCCGTTTCCACACTCGCCAGCGCGATCAAGATGTCGCGGTCCGGCCTGGACAACAACGACAAGCCGATTGGCTCGTTCCTGTTTGCCGGGCCCACCGGCGTCGGCAAGACCGAAGTCACGCGTCAGCTAGCGCTGCATCTGGGCGTGGAACTGGTGCGCTTCGATATGTCCGAGTACATGGAGCGACACACCGTGTCGCGTCTGATCGGCGCGCCGCCGGGCTATGTCGGCTTCGATCAGGGCGGCCTGCTTACTGAAGCGGTCACCAAGCAGCCGCACTCTGTGGTGCTGCTCGACGAGATCGAGAAAGCGCATCCGGATATCTTCAATCTGCTGCTGCAGGTTATGGATCACGGCACGCTGACCGACAACAACGGACGACAGGCCGATTTCCGCAACGTGATCCTGGTGATGACGACCAACGCGGGCGCCGAAGCGATGGCCAGCCGCGGGATTGGCTTCAATCCAGTCGACAACAGCACCGATGGCACGGAAGCGATACGGCGTGGCTTTACGCCCGAGTTCCGTAACCGTCTGGATTCGATCATCCAGTTCCAGCCGTTGGCCGGTGAGGTGATCGAGCGCGTCGTGGACAAGTTCCTGCTGCAGCTCGAGGCCCAGCTCGAGTCGCGCGGTGTCGAATTGATTGTCGAGCACGAGGCGCGACAGTGGCTGGCCGAGCGCGGTTACGACGCCAAGATGGGCGCGCGTCCGATGGCCCGTGTGATCCAGGATCATATCAAGAAGCCGTTGGCCGAAGAGCTGCTGTTCGGCAAGCTCGAGAGCGGCGGACGCGTTGTGGTCCGGGTCAGCGACAATCAGATCGAGCTTGATGTGTCGCCCAAGGAGACCGCCGAGGCCTGACAGCGTCTAGCCAAGTTTTTTTATCGCTAATTCAAGCGGCTCTCCGGAGCCGCTTTTTATGCGCGGCGTTACTTGAACCGCATGCAGGACATCGCCGCGTGAGACAAAATGCCACAAACCATGGCGAAAGCGATTGTGGGTGGCAGGAAGCGCTGCCTCGTTTGCAGCAGTGGCAACAGGCCCTAGGTCGTAGCCGTTATTCCACGGTGATACGGTTGACTTCGGCGAGCCCGAGTACGCCGGATCGGACCTTGTTCAAGCCTGCTCGACGCAGATCGATCACGCCTTCGATTCGCGCCTGACGCTCGATATCGGCCGCGTTTCCGCCTTCCATGATGATCTGACCGATCGCATCGGTCACAGGCATCACCTGATAGATACCGGTGCGTCCCTTATGGCCGTGGGTGCAGTTGTCGCAGCCGTCGAGGTTGGCCTCGTACAGTTCTAGCTGCTCGACCTCATCGGGGTTGAAGCCTTCGGCGACGAGCTCTTCTGCTGGAATGGTTCGTGGGCGCTTGCAGTGGCTGCACAGGCGGCGCGCCAACCGCTGGGCAATGATCAGCGATACGGATGCCGCGATGTTGTAGGCCGGCACGCCCATGTTGATCAGACGCGTCAGGGTCTGCGGCGCGTCATTGGTATGCAGGGTCGAAAGCACCATATGGCCGGTCTGGGCTGCCTTGATCGCGATCTCGGCGGTTTCCAGGTCGCGAATCTCGCCGACCATGATCACGTCTGGATCCTGTCGTAGAAAGGCGCGCAGACAGGCCGCGAATGTCAGCCCTACGCGCGGCTGCACGTTGACCTGATTGATGCCGGGCAGATTGATCTCGGCCGGATCCTCAGCGGTCGAGATATTCAGATCGCTGGTATTGAGAATATTGAGCGCGGTATACAGCGATACGGTCTTGCCGCTACCGGTCGGGCCTGTCACCAGCACCATGCCGTACGGGCGGGCAATCGTATCCTCGAAGAGCTGACGCTGTGCGGGCTCGTAGCCGAGTGCTTCGATGCCCATTTGTGCACTGCTCGGATCGAGGATACGCAGCACGATCTTTTCGCCGTGCAGGGTGGGGCATGTCGACACACGAAAATCGATGGCGCGGTTCTTGGAAAGATTCAGCTTGATGCGGCCATCCTGTGGCACGCGCCGCTCGGCCAGGTCAAGCCGGGCCATGACCTTGAGCCGAGCCGACAGACGCATGCCGAGCGACACCGGCGGTGCAGCGACCTCCTGCAGCACGCCGTCCTGGCGCAGCCGGATACGGAACTTCTTCTCATAAGGCTCGAAATGTATATCCGAGGCGCCGCGATGAATGGCGTCCAAGAGGACTTTGTTAACGAACCGCACCACGGGCGCGTCCTCACCATCCGGGCGCGAGGCATCGGTGCCCAGGTCGCCTTCGGCGTTCGAGTCGACCGTCAGGTTGTCGAGCACCACGTTATCCAGGCCCGCCATTGCACTGTCGATAGCGCTGAAGGCATTATCGATGGCCCGTGCCAGCTTGTCCTGTTCGACGAGTACCGGCTCGATATTCAGGCCGGTATTGAATCGGAATTCATCCAGCGCCTGCAGGTCGGTCGGATCTGCTACTGCAACAAACAGATCACGTGGGCGCTGCAGAATAGGTAGCATCCCGTGCTTGCGAATCAGTGACTCCGAAACCGCCTTGATCGGTGCACTGGACAGATCGATCGCGCGCAGATCGAGTAGCGGAATCGAGAATTCCTCGCAGGCAGCCTTGGCAAGAACCGCCGCGCTCAGCGTGCCACTGGCAACGACGCGAGCCACGAAGGAATCGCCGTCGCGCTGTGCGCCGCGCTGTATTTCCAGGGCCTTGTCGCCGTCGATCAACCCATCGTCGACGAGTTGCCGCGCGAGCCCGCCCAGTGTCACGTTATGTGCTGTGCTACGCGTTATCGCCATGAAGTCGTTTCCGAAGTGTGCGGTCGGCCGGCGCATTGGCGTCGGATGATGTCGCGTGCGCGCGACCCTGCAGATGCCTCGACCGATGTTAGCAAAGTCCCCGCCAGCGGTTCTTTTACGACATATATCGGGGATCGGACGACGAAGACGATTTTTGAAGCCCTTCGCAAGAGCCACGCGAAGCAGCGTCGATTGTGTGGGATACGCACGGCCGTGCCATAAGCGTCATCGGCTGTTCGTACTCGCCAGGACAGAAGTCGAGTATCACGCGAACGATCCGACACGGTATTTTCAAGTGACGCGGATGGACACGATCAGACACGTGAAACAGCGCGTCGCCGGGTCGCCGAACAGCCTAAAATCAAGGAGCTGGTCGAGACACTTGAGGCTACGGATGACTGTTTCGCCCGCGTAATTGGTATCCGCAAAAAAACCGGAACGTTTGGTGCGGCGCGCGAATTCGCGTACGAGCAGGAAAAGTGACGACGCTAGATGGTCGGGGTAGCAGGATTTGAACCTACGACCTCCACGTCCCGAACGTGGCGCTCTACCAAGCTGAGCTATACCCCGATCTAGTGTCGGCGCTGAACCGCGAAACGGGCCAGCGAGATAAGCGCGACCTTGGCCGGCGACTCATCAAGAGCGGCGAGACAATCGATCGCTTTCTGCGATTCGTCCTCAGCGCGGCGGCAAGTGTATGCCATCGCATCGGTGGATTCAATCGCTTTCAGGATGGAATCCATGGCGCTTAGGTCGCCTTCGCGAATAGCCGCCCGAATTGGCGCCGCGGCATCTGTGTCGAGCCGGGAAAGCGCGCTGATCAAGGGCAGCGTGGCCTTGCCTTCGGCCAGATCGTCGCCGAGATTCTTGCCGTAGCCGTTATCACCTGCGCCATAATCCAAGGCATCGTCGATAACCTGGAACGCCACCCCAAGATGGCGTCCGTAGCTTGTCATCGCCTGCTGCTGGCGAGCGTCGCAGCCGGCAATCTGCGCGGCCAGTCGACAGCCGGCAGAAAAAAGACTGGCCGTCTTGCGATCGACCACTTCCAGATAGTCCGATTCGGCCAGATCCGGATTGTGGCTGTACATCAGCTGCATCACCTCGCCCTCGGCGATACGGTTGGTCGCATCAGCGAGTACGCGCATCACATCGAAGGATTCCAACTCGACCATCATCTGAAATGCGCGCGAGTAGAGAAAATCACCGGTAAGTACGCTCGCGTCGTTGCCCCATACCGTGTTGGCGGTCTGCTGGCCGCGCCGCAGCGTCGACTCGTCAACCACGTCGTCGTGGAGCAGTGTGGCGGTATGGATGAACTCGATGATAGCCGCAAGCAGGTGATGCTGGCTGCCTTCATAACCGCAGGCGCGCGCCGCGAGCAGTACCAGAGCAGGCCGCAAACGCTTGCCACCGCTGCCGATGATATATTCACCAAGCGTGTTGATCAGGACCACATCGGAAGCCAACCGCTCACGTATCAGCGCGTCGACGGCGCGCATGTCATCGTCGACCGGCTCGAATAGCGGCTGCATATCCATGGACAAAAGCTCGGGAAAACAGCGGCAAACTTAGGCCCGCGTCGATTGTCTGTCAAGGAAAGCAAACAAGGGTATCGGACGTTGACCGGCTGCGTTCGACAACGTATCATTTGCGGTCTTCAATCGGGCGGCAAGCCCAATAATCACGCGACGTGGAGTGGTAATGCACGCGGTAATTCGCACTGGCGGCAAGCAGTACAGAGTGGCAGAAGGCGATTTTCTGCGTGTGGAAAAACTCGACGGCGACGCCGGGTCCAGTATCGACATCGCGGATGTCCTGCTGATTTCCGACGGCGATAACGCCCAGATCGGCACACCCCTGCTCGAGGGCAAGGCTGTAACGGCCGAGATCATCAAGCATGCACGTGCGGACAAGATCGAAGTGATCAAGTTCAAGCGCCGTAAGAAGTATCGTCGTACCCACGGCCATCGTCAGCACTACACGCAGCTCAAGATCATGTCGATTCCGGGCGCCTAGTCACCCGCATCAATGATCTTGATCGCCGGTCATTGACGGGCGTTTTTACGGAATAGCTAGAGGACAACTCTCATGGCACATAAAAAAGCAGGCGGCAGTACCCGCAACGGTCGCGACTCAGAAGGTAAACGTCTCGGCGTAAAGAAGTTCGGTGGTCAGGTTGTCAAGGCTGGCAATATTATCGTGCGTCAGCGCGGTAACACCTTTCATGCGGGCGTCAACGTCGGCACCGGCCGCGATTATACGCTGTACGCCAGCGAAGACGGCGTGGTCAACTTCGCTGTGAAAGGGCCGCGTAACCGCAAATACGTGTCGATCGTTCCGGCGGAGTAATCCGGGCCTGAAGATTGACTCAAGCCTCGCCATGAGCGGGGCTTTTTTGTGTCTGGTTCGATAACAGGCGCAAATCGACCGACGATCGATCGACGGTCGGTCGCCATATCGAAACGGACTGAACCCGTACACTAATCGCATATCTGTTGGCGGGCTCGCGATGCCCGGCCGCCCGACATGAGATCATGGCAAGCGGCCAGTATCAGATCGCCAGCCCGGGAGCGCGACAAGCGTCATGAAATTCGTTGATGAAGCCAATTTGCGCGTCGAAGCCGGCGACGGCGGTCATGGCTGCCTGAGCTTCCGGCGAGAGAAGTACGTGCCGTTCGGTGGGCCGGACGGCGGTGACGGCGGTGACGGTGGCAGCGTTTATCTGGTCGCCGATCACAATCTGAATACGCTTTATGATTATCGCGTCAATCGGGTGTACAAGGCGGCGCGCGGCACCAACGGTGCGGGCAAAGACCGTACCGGCGCCAAAGGCGAGAATCGCTACCTGCCGGTTCCTGTGGGTACGCTTTGCTTTTCTCGTGAAACCAGCGAGCTTATTGGCGATCTGACTCACGACGGCGATACCCTATGCGTAGCGCAAGGCGGGTTCCACGGGCTCGGCAACGCGCGCTTCAAGTCGAGTACCAATCGGGCGCCGCGCAAGACCAGCGATGGTACGCCTGGCGAAATTCGCGAACTGCGTCTGGAGCTCAAGCTGCTTGCCGACGTCGGTCTGGTCGGCCTGCCCAACGCGGGTAAGTCGACCCTGTTGTCTTCAGTGTCGGGCGCTCGACCGCGCATCGCCGACTATCCGTTCACGACGCTTACGCCACAGGTTGGTGTGGTCGGCGTGGGCCCATTGCGCAGTTTCACACTGGTCGACCTGCCAGGGCTGATCGAAGGGGCTGCGGAAGGTATCGGCCTGGGTCACAGATTTCTGCGACATATCCAGCGCACGCGACTGCTGTTCCACCTCGTTGATCTGCTGGACGCGGACGGCCGTGGTGTGGTCGAGCAGATTCAGACCATTGAAAGCGAGCTTGAGCAGTTCAGCCCGGAGCTGGCGGGGCGTCCACGCTGGATCGTGCTCAACAAGACTGAACTGGTCGACGCAGACGAGATTGCCGAGCTTCGCCAGGAGATCGTGTCCGAGCTGGGCTGGACCGGTCCGATCTATGCCGTCTCGGCCATTCGTCCTGACAGCCTGAGTGCATTGCTTGGCGATGCCATGGATCATCTGGAAGAGGCGGCCGAGCGCGCCGCGGCGAACGGTGAGACGGACTCGAGCGACGACGAAGACGCGGATTTCGACGATGACGTCGACTATGTGAGTGATCTGCGGGTTCATCGCGACACGAGCGACGAGATGGACGACGACAGCGATGATCATAGCGACCCGTGAGGATCTGAGCGGCGCGCGCCGATGGGTGGTCAAGATTGGCAGTGCGCTGCTGACCGCCGATGGCCGCGGACTGGATACCGAGCGCCTGCGAAACTGGGCAGCTCAGGTTGCCGCACTCCATGACAGAGGCTGTCAGGTTGTGCTTGTATCGTCAGGCGCGGTGGCGGAAGGCCTGGCGCGTCTGGGTTGGGCCAGGCGGCCGTCGAAGCTCAGTGAAGTACAGGCGGCCGCTTCGGTAGGACAGGCTGGCTTGGTCGAAGCGTACAGTCGCTGCTTCGAGGCGCACGGACTGCGCACCGCACAGGTGCTCATCACCCATGAGGATGTCGCCCATCGCGGGCGCTATCTGAATGCGCGCAGCACGCTCATGACTCTGCTTGAATTGAATATTATCCCGATCGTCAACGAAAACGATGCCATCGCCACGGACGAGATCCGTGTGGGCGACAACGATACGATGGCCGCGCTCACTGTGAATCTGCTCGACGCCGACGGCCTGATCATTCTTACTGATCAATCCGGCGTGTACGACGCGGATCCGCGGCGCCACCCCGGCGCGCAGCTGATCGATCAACGCGAAGCACACGATGCAGAACTACTCGCGGCGGCCGGCGCCACCGGTGGCGCGCTTGGTCGTGGGGGCATGCGTACGAAGGTTCTTGCGGCGCGCCAGGCCGCCGATTCCGGCGCGGTAACGGTCATTGCAGACGGTCTGGCTCCGAATGTGCTCGAGCGTATTACTCGAGGTGAGGCGGTCGGTACCCTGCTAGTACCAGGCCAGAGCGGGCGCCGAGCGGCGCGCAAGAACTGGATCGCAGGCCAGCGCCGTGTTCGCGGCGCCGTGCATGTGGATGCCGGGGCAGCGCGTGTTCTGCTTACAGCAGGCCGCAGTCTTCTGCCGATCGGCATCACGACGGTCGACGGCGCCTTCCGGCGCGGCGATCTGGTCGCCTGTCTGGATGCCGACGGCGTCGAGATCGCGCAGGGTCTGGCAAACTACGACGCACGCGAAGCGCGCATTCTATGTGGGCAGTCGAGCGAGCGTGTTCAAGCGTTGCTGGGCTACGGCGGCGAAGCGGAATTCATTCATCGCGATAATCTCGTGATCTCCCGTACGAATTGAAGGACGTCGTTCGTGCGCCCATCGATTTGCCCGCTGACCGCTAAGGCGTGGCTCCAACCGGGTCCGTCGCCAGCCCGATCTGCTGCGATCACTGCCGGTAAAGACGTCTGCCGCGTCTGATTCAACGCGGCTCCAGCTGTTGGTCTAGACTGGCAGTTCGCCTTGACCACGCGCGACAAGTTTGTCGAAAATCCGATATTCAGACATAAAAAACCCCGCCATTGGCGGGTTTTCATCAGCTGCCGGCAATCACCGGCGGCTGGGCATGTGCTTCAGGCAGAAGCCATGGCCTTGATCTGCGCGTTCAGGCGCGATTTGTGGCGGGCTGCCTTGTTCTTGTGGATCTGGCCCTTGCCGGCCATGCGATCGATTACGGGAACGGCGGTCTTGAACACAGCCTGAGCCTCATTCGCATCGCCGGCGGCAATCGCCTTCTGCACTTTCTTGATGTGCGTGCGCACCAGCGAGCGCTGGGCCATATTGCGCTCACGACGGGTAACGGCCTGAAGGGCACGTTTACGGGCTTGGGCAGAGTTCGCCACAGACAGCTCCTGAAGAAATCGGTGTAAGTAAGTCTTTCGAGCGCGCGATTATTGGCATTTCTGTGCCGCGTGTCAACCATTGCGGCATTTCAAACCCAAGACAGTCGAGGATACGGCGCACGCAGACGCCTTAGTAGCCGCGCTCGGTGAGTTATTTCGGGCATGACAGGAATACAGCTATAGTGCGCCGTTTTCATTTAACAGGGGTGGTCAATGGCGTCGCTGGCAAGATCCACGGGCACGGTGGGCGTGATGACGCTTCTGTCACGCATACTCGGCTTTCTGCGCGATGTGATCCTGGCGGTTCTTTTCGGTGCCGGCGCGGGGATGGACGCCTTTCTGGTTGCGTTCAAGATCCCCAATTTCATGCGGCGTCTGTTTGCCGAAGGCGCCTTTGCCCAATCTTTCGTGCCGGTGTTGTCGGCCACCCGCAGCACCGATAGCGGACGCAATGTTCAGGATTTGATTGATGTCGTGGCCGGCACTCTGGGGGTGATCCTGATCGGCGTGACGGTGGTGGGTATCGTCGCGGCGCCGCTGTTCATCTACTTGTTTGCGCCAGGCTTTGCTGCCCAGGATGCTCAGTTCGCCCTTGCGGTGGATCTGTTGCGGCTGACCTTTCCTTATCTGCTGTTCATATCGCTTACCGCTCTTGCTGGCGGTATCCTCAATACGTACGGGCGATTTGGCGTGCCCGCAGTCACGCCGGTATTCCTCAACATCTGCATGATCGGCGCAGCGGTATTTCTGTCGCCGCTCTTTGAGCGACCGGAGATCGCGCTGGCGATCGGCGTGTTGCTCGCCGGATTCGTGCAGCTTGCGTTTCAGATTCCGTTTCTGGCCAGGATAGACCGGCTGCCGCGGCCGCGTTGGGGTTGGCGTAACCCCCGTGTGCGACGTATCCTCAAGCTTATGCTGCCGATTCTATTCGGCTCGTCGGTCGCGCAGTTGGCGCTGCTGCTCGACACCATTATCGCTTCGTTTCTGACCTCTGGCAGCGTCAGCTGGCTGTACTACGCCGATCGGTTGATGGAGTTTCCGCTGGGTATCTTCTCCATCGCAATCGCCACGGTCATTCTGCCCAGCCTGTCGGCGCGGCATGCCAGCAAGTCCGCCGCCGCGTTTTCGGATACGCTGGACTGGGCGTTGCGGCTTCTTGCGCTGGTTGGTCTGCCGGCGATGGTGGGGCTGTTCGTGCTGGCTGGACCGCTCGTCACGACGCTGTTCAATTATCGTTCGTTCACGGGCCACGACGCACTGATGAGTCAGTATGCGTTGATGGCCTACGCGCTGGGATTCATGGGCTTTTCGTTGGTTAAAATACTGGTTACCGGATTTTTCTCACGCGAGGATTCGCGTACGCCGGTGCGCTGCGGTGTGATCTCGCTCATCTGGGCGATGGTGCTGAATCTGGTGTTTGTCGGGCTTTTCATTCTCATGGACTGGCCGGCGCCGCACGCAGGCCTGGCGCTGGCGACCTCGCTCGGGGCGTTCGTCAACGCGGGCCTGCTTTATCGCGGGCTGCGTCGTGACGATGTATATCGTCCAAACGCAGTGTGGCGGCGACTGTTAATACAGATCGGCCTTGCCTGCCTGGCAATGGGTGTTGTGCTCGGCTTCGGCGCGGCCAACCTTGATATATGGGTCGCGCGCACCGCCATCGAGCGGGTGCAGTGGCTGTTGATCTGGCTGGTCAGCGGTGTGGCGATTTATTTTGTGTGTCTTGGATTGCTGGGCGTTCGTCCCTTGGACTTCAAGATTGTCGACGAGGCGTGAGCATGCGGATCATCCGCTCGATCAGACACATGGCGCCACTTACAGGCGGCTGCGCGCTCACGATCGGCAATTTCGACGGTCTGCATCGCGGCCATCGCGCGATTGTCGAGCAATTGATCGCCCAAGCCGCCTCGCTCGGCGTGCCGAGCGCGTTGATGACGTTCGAGCCCATGCCCCGTGCTTTTTTCGACCCGGCCAGCGCACCGGCACGATTGTCCTCGCTGCGTGAAAAAGCCGTGTCGGTCCAGCGACTGGGCATTGACCTGTTGGTCTGCGCGCGCTTTGATGCCGCGTTCGCGGCATTGTCGGCCGATGCATTTCTGGATCAGCTTATCCGCGAAAAGCTCAATGCCCGGCATATACTCGTGGGTGAGGATTTTCGCTTCGGCAAGGCCCGCTCGGGCGATCTCGATACGCTCCGCGCCTTTGCTGAACGGCGCAATATTCAGATCGCGCCGTTACCGGAAGTTTGTGTTGACGGTACGCGTGTAAGTTCCACTCGTATCCGAGAGGCTCTGGCGGACGGCGAGGTGGGTCGGGCAACGCGACTGCTCGGGCAGGCCTATTGGGTGAGCGGCCGCGTCGTCGCCGGTGAGCGGCTTGGCCGAACGCTGGGCTTTCCCACGGCCAATATCCGACTCGGCCGCAAGCCGGCGCCGCGATATGGTGTCTATGCCGTCGAGGTGGTGCTTGGCGACGGCTCGACTCGAGCTGGCGCAGCCAGCTTCGGCGTCCGGCCGACCGTCAACGGTCGCGAGCCGTTGCTCGAGGTGTTCCTGCTGGATTTTGAAGGTGATTTATACGGCCAGCGCATTGACGTATGCTTCAAGAAGTTCCTGCGCGGCGAAGAGCGCTTCGATTCGCTTGATGCCCTTACCGAACAGATGCATCGCGACGTCGACGACGTTCGGCGCTGCCTGACAGAGTGCCCCAACTCATGACTTCATCTTCGGACAAGAGTGTGACCGCAGAACGTGGCTTTCAACTACAGAACGTGCACTGGCTGTGGTTGTCGGTTCTCGTCATAGTCGCAGATCAGATTAGCAAGCAGCTGGTCGTCAACAACCTCCAGTTATTCGACAGGATTCACCTGTTCGACTGGCTCAATCTGGCCCGAATGCACAATACCGGCGCGGCCTTCAGCATCTTTGCAGGTGCGACGCCCTGGTTCTTCGTAGGGCTCAGTATCGTTGTGGCCATCGGCATTCTGATCTGGCTGCGTCGCCACCCGCACGGCGAACGCCTAGTGGCGGCATCGCTGGCGTTGATCCTTGGTGGTGCCCTGGGCAACGCCATCGACCGCGCTACGCGCGGCCACGTCATCGACTTTGTCGATTTCCATCTCGCGGGCTGGCATTACCCGGCGTTCAACGTGGCTGACAGCGCTATCGTTCTGGGTGCGATTTTGCTCGGTGTGGATATGCTTTGGCCGCGGCGGAAGATACCACTGGACTCAGATCGCCGATCTGGAAACAGTTAAAACGAACCCACCGAGTATTGAAAATCGTCCAGACGTTCGACTGCCGTGCCGGCATACGTCTTACCAGCAGTCGGCGTTACTCGCAGTCTTGCGGCCTGTCTGGTCGATGGTCATGGTCTTGCATAGATCCTTGGCCTGGTCGCTCACTGCGGTAGCCGTGATGGTGAACCCATCTTTGTCAGCCTTCGAAACCGAGATCACGTAGGTTTCGCTTTCGGTCAGATTGCTCTCGGTCAGAGACAAGCCAAGACTATCCGGCCCGGTCAGCCTGTCGGTGTACTCGTAGTTCGATGTGAAGAACCGCTCCTCACGGTTGGCTGCCTGGAGCAGTATGCTCTTGGCCTCTGCACGCTTCGACTGTCGTACGTAACTGACATAATTCGGATAGGCGATCGCGGCGAGGATGCCAATAATCGCGACCGTGATCATGAGTTCGATGAGCGTGAAGCCTGATACTCTGTGTTGCGTTTTCATGTCAGCGTCTGATCTCCCGCCAACTGCGGCGCCCATCGGGAAGGTTGCCCGAGAATATGTTGATGACATGGCGCGAGGCGTTCGAGCCGCCCAGCACCACCTGGTCGCCAATCTGTGTGGAATCGTTCAGATGCAGAGCTGCGCCCGGCGCGCCGCCCTTGATGGCCACACCGGACACTACTACTTGCTGACCGTTGACGGTGACCGTATCGGCCGGGAGCGTGTACTGGCGATCGCCGTTGAGATCGAAGCTCGCCGAATCGGTGCGCCCGCCGGTGCGTGCCTTGACTGTCATGAAATAGCCAGAGCCTTCGGTGGTGCAGGCCTGCACGTCCGGGACCGTGGTGCTGAAGCTCACGGTCTGGCCTTCAAGCGCGGGATTGCTTGTCACCAATTCGCCTGTACCGGCCGGCAGATCGAGAACCCAGCCACGCTTGCCTGGGTCGTTGCTCGCATTGCTCTGCTGATATATCACCGGCTTGTCCGTGACCACACGGTATGTTTCGGCGTTGCTGTCCACGGTTTGGGGCAACACGTCCTGGACGACCAGGTCGGAACGGCTCAGATCGCCGATGCGGGTGGGCGACCAGCCGTCGCCCGGCGCAAAATTGAAAGTGCCGACGTCCCAGACGCCATAGACGCTGTTGCGGATACTGGTATTGAGCGTGGCGTCGCTGTTTTCGATGTATTTGCCTGTACCGACATAAACCATCACGCCGTAGTTGCGGCCGAACGGATGCGGGCCGACCTGAGGCTGTGCAGTGATCGGCTGTGGGTTACCACTTCGATCCCGAGCGGTGAAAAGCTTGGATACACGCCAATCGGCGGGAGTCTTGGAGGTGAGGTCGAACCGCCAGACGTTGCCGTATAAGTCGCCAGCGTAGGCATAGTCGACGATGAAGTCGCCGTCGACGTCTACCGGAAACGCTTCGCTCAGGCCGTTGCTGGTGGCCCCGTTCGACGGGGTTGCGTTGGTTTCGATCGGGCCGTTCGTGATGATCTTGCCGCTTTGGATATCGATAAGAAAGAGTGAAGCACTCTCACCGGTGCTGTTGTAGCCGTTGCCGGCCATAGCCGCCCATTGGCCGCTGTGCAGGCGGACAATCGATGGCTGGCCGAACGTGAGTCCGAGCTTGGGATGCGAGAACTCCCACAGGAACAACCTGGAAGGATTGCCTTCCACGCTGGCGAACACAGACGGATCGGTGATATCGAGCGCGTAGAGCGTGCGCCCACCGTTGCCCAGGCCGCCGACCAGCACGGTGTGCCAGGCGCTGTTGTAAGCGACGTCCCCGGTGACCGGAGCGCCGTCGACATAGTACCGGTGCTGGTAGTCGGTACGGGTCAGCTGCGACAGATTTGCGAATACGCCTCCAGGAATAAAAGCGAACTGCTCGGTGCCATCGCTCGCCGCGAAACCGTGGAGCATGCCGTCATTGGCGCCGGCGTAGACCATAGGCTTACGGCCAGCGTTGGACTGGGCGAACGCGCGGCTGTTGCCTGCGGCGCTGTAGGGCCCGGACGTATTCTCGGGAAAGGCCCCGGCATTCATGCCCAAGTGCAAATCCTGCCAGGTGTTCGGGTAGCGCAGACGATCAGGTGCGCCAACGTATGCCGGCGCCGAGTGAACGATATCACCGAGCACTGTGGTGCCGCGATTGCGGAAGGTGCCAGTGGCGGAACGCGACTGTTCCAGGCTGCGGTCGCCGCGCAGGTAGTTGATCTGGTTGGTCGTCAGCGGATCGCCCAGCAGAGCTGTGAGGCCGCTTAGAACGTTCTGCAGCGCGGTCGGGCGGAACGCGTAAGCGCTGTAGCGTGGATTGCTGACCGTGCCCTGGGGCACCGACGCTACGATATGTCGGCCGTTGGCGATGTTGGTATTTGTCTTGCTGACATCCACGAGCCTACTCGCCGCCGACCATGCGGCTGTCTCGCTGATCGATGTTCCATTCAACGCATACGCTTTCAGATCGCCTTGCCAGCTGCCGCCGGTAAAACTGGCCTGGTAGATTACAGACTCGGCGGTAAGGCTTCGCGCGTTCGACGAGATGGCGGCCTCTGAGCCGGCAGCGTTGATTATTTCCTCCAGTGCAGTCGCAAACGAACTGGCGATCTCGGCGGGCGTGTTGGCGTTTAGCAGCGTGCCGCGACTGTTGATGGTGGCATGCCAGAGATCGTCGATCTCGGCCAGCCCGTAGCTGCTGTCGTTCAGATTGAGCTTAGTCCAGTCGGGCGGATTACGGTACGGATTCGTGTTCTGGTTCGGGTAGTCGGCCGTGTTGCCGAAGATCAGCCCGCGCTGGCCGAGTGTCACGCCGAATGTGACCATATGGAGGTCGTCCTCGCAGTCCAGCCAGGGGTCGGGCGGGGTATTGTCGCAACCCAGCGGCGTGGGAACCCGGTGGCGCTCGATGCCGCGCTGGTTCTGGTTCGGCACGTTGCCAAGGTTCTCATAATATTTCATCGCCACGTCGGCGATCGTGTTCGAGTAATTGTCGCCGAACGGCGCGCCGAAGGTCTTGCGTGCATTACTGCTCTGATCGGCGTTGCCGAGGCCGCTCACAGAGTCGGTGTTGTAACCGTCCGTGAAAAGCAGCGCGAAGTTCTGCTGGCACGACGATGTGATGATGCTGGCGTTGTTTTCGAGTTGTTCGCCGAGAAACTTCAGTGCCTTGCGGTTGGGGGTGCCGCGAGCGGCCGCGAAATCGGTCGAGAAGATCTGGTCGTAGAAGGCTTGGCGGTCGCTGGTCGAATCGAGGTCTCGCATCGTCAGCTGTGCGGGATTGTTGATGGTGCAGCTGCCGACGCGGGCACCGTTGATCTCGTCGAAGGCGCCGGTGATGCCGCCGCGTACGGCCAAGTGACGTTTGCGGTAATACGAAAACCAGTTGGCGAAGTTCTGAATAGCGTCGTTGAAGGCCGTCGTGCTGCTGAAATTGTTCGCCTTGATCTCGTAACCGTAAAGATCTTCGCCGTTGGGGCCCTTGCCGGGAATCTTCGGCGCATTCGCACTCCAGCCGAAATTGCTGGGCAGCGGCGTCGAGCGACGCAGATAAAACGTGGCCGGGTAGTAGCTGACTGCGATACTTTCGTTGCCCGTGATCCGGTCAGTCGCCGCCGGGTAAAAACCGGTTGTCGTAGTATTGCCGCCGTTGACTGTCGCCGAGCGGGCGAAACTGTAGCCGCTCCGGGCGCAGTAACCGAACAGCGCCTCGAAAAAGCTGGCAGCGTAGAAATCGCTGGTGGAGCGTATGCACACGTTGGACGCTGTCACTTGGGTCCCGGTGGTGACTGTCTGGTAATAGCTCACACCGGCGGGTATGACCATGCCGTTGCGAAAGTCGAACGTCTCGCCTTCGGCCGTCGACTGCCTGGGGGTGGATAAATTCAGGGTGGTGGAACGTATCTTCGGGTCGTAGTTGGCCTCCGTCGCTTTCGCATTAGCGTACCCGACCCATGGATCGTAGGTGACGGCAGGGTCAAAATAGGCAACATTGAACTCGGAAGAACGAGCAAAGCCGAGACTCGGGATCGGTGGAACCGCGGAGTAGTTCGAGTAGATACGCCGATCGCGATAGCTGCAGCCGCTGCCGTCCGCGTTGCAGCCGTTATAACCGTTCGGAAACAGATAGGCATAGCCGACGGCGCCGCTCTGCTGGTAGGTGCCGCCCTGCCATGCTGATCGGCTCGAGTCGTTCCAGTAAAGCAGGCCGCTGTCGGTCGGGAACAGGGTCTCGAAATCCATTGAGCCCGAGTTGTCCAGCGCGACCATGATGTTTGGCTTGACGTTGCCGCCAGAGAATAGCGGGCGGTTGGACAAATTCAGATCTGCGGCCATAGCCGCGGTCGGCGCGGCCATCGCGGTCATTATCAACGCCACGGCCCCGATAACCCCTTGGGCCCGATGTTTGTTGAGGGAATAAAGCACCGTGCCCATCAGTAGTTCTTCTCGTAGATGCTCTGGGTGACGGCGATGGCGGACTGGTTTTCGCCGTGCGCGCGGGTTGTTATGCGGTAATACACGCCGCCGTCACCCACCGCCGCACGATCCGGATTCAGATCGGCTCCGTTGAACTGGTGCTGTATGGCTTCGACGAAGAACGTGATTTCCCGGTCACCTACGCGGTCATCGCTATCAATGGCCACGGCCGGGTTATTCCAGACGGCTTGATCTAGGAACGTTTTGTACAGCGGGTTCCCCGGCGTTTGTTCGAGTTGGAGCATGCTTCGCTCATGACAGACGCGAATTGCAGAACTCGTTGCCGGTTCGGTCGACGCGGTGCTTGGATTGCAATCGTAGAGCGCGGGTAGCTTATCGAAAGCCGGCGAGGCCAGCTGCAGCTCAGCGTGGCGCAGACCCGCGTCGGCCGCCTGGCGTGCGCGCGATTTTTCGCGCAGGTTCGACGCCATGCGCTCCTGAACCGTTGTAGAGTTCATTGCCGATACAGCAAGCAGCGTAATCACCACGAGGAACACGAGGCTTGTAACGAGAATGAAGCCGTGCGATCGGTTAGGCGAGTGTTCGGCTAGTTTCGATATCATGGCAGCGTGTTCCGTAGCGCAATGGTCTGGTCCAGCATCAGACGACCGTGCCGGTCTGCCGGCAGGCCCGACGTGTTGGATCGGTCACTAAAGATGAAATCTGGCACGCTTGGTGTCGGCAGCAAGTCTTCTCCCTCGCCGTTTCGCAGGAGCAGTTGAACCCGAACACTGCGTACCTTCGAGGCGTCGAAGCCGCTCAGGTCGGAGACGTAGCGATCAATGCCGATCTCCGAATCGGTATCCAGGCCGTAACGCACCTCGAACCGATCGACGTTTTCCACGATCGGCTGGGCGACCGGGCCGGCGCCAGGTCCAGAGAGGACCTCGCAAAGTAGCGCGTCGCCATCGGCACTTAGTCGGAACTCGAAGACGGATTGCTTCGGGCTGTCGATATCGCCTACCTCGCCACCCAGGCAGGTATGTACGCCGCCTGCGGACTGGAACCTGATCCTCAAGGTATCGCTATCCCCGCGAGTGTTCGCGGTCCCACTGACAACGGCACCCCGCTGGAAACCGCCGGCAGTGGCGGTGGTCGAGGGAAAGCTTTGAAACCAATCAGACTCCAGATCGCTGTGGAAGCCGGCGTGTGCCACGGCGTTTTCGAGCGCGTAGCTGGCAAGTCGCGCGTTTTCTTGGAGATGCGCGCGACCGCGTTGCGCATCAAAGCTTTGACGGTTGCTCAACAGGATCTGCAATACGCCCGCCAGGAGTAACAACCCAATTACGAGTGCAATCATCAGTTCAACGAGGCTGAAGCCGCGGCTGCCTTTTCGTGTGTCTCGAAACGCACTCATGGCCGGACTTCGGTGACAAAGCATTGGTTGTAATCGCGAACTGCCTTGGACAGATCGCCCGTCACATCACATACGGATAGTGGCGTTTCATTGCCGCTTCCGGCTTCGGTTGCACCAGGGTTACGCTCGTTCCAGGCGACCACGACTGTATAAGTTCGGCATGGATCTCCTTTGGTTTCTCGACCGACTGTGCATCTGACGAAACCCGCACCTCGCATGCGGGAAAAGATTGACTGGTCCCATTCCCAGGCGTCGAGGGTGGCCATTTGTGGTGCAGTACATTTCACCGCGAGACAGTCTGGCGAGGGCACTTGATCGCCTTCAGAGTAGGGATTGGAAATATCGTCGTAGTCGCCCTCGATAGCTCCCGTCGGGTTGGCTCGGATGCGATCAGCGATATCGTCTGCGGCGATGCTTGCAGTGCTGCGTGCTTCCGATAGCTGGGTGTTGACCAGCGAAACCGTTTGAAGGCCGAGCAGACCTAGCAGACCAATCGAGATGGCGACGAGTGCTACTAACGCTTCGAGGAGTGTGAAACCCTGATCCGAGGCGGGGGAGCCAGTCGGGCAAGGCATCACGAGTCAGCACTCGTATGTTCGGTCTCTGTGCGGCCCGTAGCGCTCAGCTTTACCGTGGTCATCTGTCCGGTATCGGATCCAGTAGCGTGAAAGCTACGAGCGCTGGTCAGCGCAAAGCCGCCGGACGAGAACGCGACAGGATCTTTTTGATTGGCTTGTATAGAAAAGCCGGACCCAGTGCCTCGATAGACACGCAATATCCTGCGGTTCGAGCCGACGGGATCCGTCACCCCTGGATCGTTCGCAACATAGACAATCCAGCCCTGACTCCAGTCGCCATCTGTCAGACAGGTCGAACCGTTGGCACTGTTGCAGACGTAGGCCTGCTGCCCGCGCGTAACGGCCTCGCTGCGCGCGTAGTTGAGATCGCCGATCAAATCGTTGACGTTCGCGGCAATCGAGTTGCGCTGCACCATGCTCCGGTACGACGGCACCGCGATGCCGAGCAGGATCGCGGCGACGGCGAGCGTGATCAGAACTTCGAGCAGGGTGAATCCGTCGATTCTGGCGAGCCGATGGGGGGCATGTGGTTGTGGATAGCGGCGCATGGGAATCAGTGTCGGCAGCACCGTGCAAAAAACATGGGGCAAGCCGATCAGCGGGCCCGCAATGCCGATGAGCGGTGGGGGCCACGAGTCTCTGGCTATTGATGACGATGGCCGACAACCGGCTCGTCGCGAACAGCACTTGGTGGGCGCCATGAAAAAAGCCCCGGGAGCAGCTGCTCTCGGGGCTTTCTGATGGTGCCGGAAATAGGAGTCGAACCTACGACCTTCGCATTACGAATGCGCTGCTCTACCAACTGAGCTATTCCGGCCTGTTCGGCACGGCGCGAAGTATAGAGAATTGATCCGTTCCTCACAATGCATCGCGGCGACCTGGTCACCAAGGCAGGCAGTGCATGAGCTGGGCTGAAGGCGCATGGCGCTGGTTTGGTGGTCTACCCCCTTTGTAACGCAGCGTCAGTCGGTGCTGGCATCAATCGCCGGCGTGAACGTGGGGGCCTGGCGCGGCCGGGCGACCTGTTCATAGCCGTAGGCCAGCTTGATGAGCGTCGGTTCGTCGAACTCGCGGGCCAGTAATTCCATCCCGACAGGCATGGCAAGGGCCGGTTCGTCTTCCACGGCAGGGTTTGGATCGGGGTCCATGACCATGCCTGCTGGCATGGTCAGCGCGGGGAACCCCGAGAACGGGCTCAGCCGGTTGTTGCTGCCGGTGCTTGGCGAATCGCCCAGCACCGGCGCAAGACCGAGTACCGACGGGTAGAGCAGGGCGTCATAGGGTGCGCCCTTGGCGTTTGCGGCGTTATCCTGATTGTTGAGAATCCGCAGCAGACCGCCACGCACAATGCCGGGACGTTCGTCGAGGTTGCGCTGGTAAGCCTCGCGGAAGGCAACGGCCTCATCGCTCATGTCGTCGGTATTCTCGATCGCGCGACCAATCTGGCCATAGAAATCGAAGGTTCCGATATTGCGTGCTTCGTAGAGAAGGCTTTCGTCGACTTCATTGAACGAACGAAGATGTCCATCCATGTTGGAGGGCCAGCTCATCAGATAAGCGGTCAGATCCTGACGGAATTCGTAGCGTGAATTGCTATCGAAATCGGTCAGGTCGCTCAGTACGACATCGCGCTCAGCCAGATCTTCGGCGCTGAGCAGGTCTACTGTTGCACCGGCAGCGCGCATCTGTTCGATGGCGGTCATTAATGCGCTCTGTACCAGTGCGTTTTCGTCCTCGCCGTCGCCGAAAAACGGCGTCAGCGCTGCGATTCTCGCGCCATCAAGCCCGTCTGCATCCAGGAAATCCGTATAGCTGTCGGGTCGGTCGGTAATCGTCTGGTACTGCGCGCTGTCCTGCATGAGTGCTGCGTCGTAGGCAAAATCCTGCCGCTGGTTGCTGGTAGTGGCCGGGTCGAAGCCGGCCATCGCATCGAGCATGAGCGCGCAATCTTCTACCGTGCGACACATCGGGCCACCGGTATCCTGGGAGGCGGCCAGCGGTACGATGCCGTCCTGGCTGACCAGACGCAGGCTCGGACGGATCCCGACCAGGCCTTCCAGGCTGGACGGTACACGGATCGATCCACCGGTATCCGAGCCGGTGCCAGCCATGGCGAAGCTTGCAGCAATGGCCGCCCCTGTACCCGATGAAGAGCCGCCCGGACCCTTGTTCGGGTTATAGGCATTCTTGACCTGACCCCGGATCGAACTGCTGCCGCGAAAGCCAAAGGCAAATTCGTCGAGATTGGTCTTGCCGAGTACAAGGCCGCCTGCCTGCACGATGCGGGCCACGGAATAGGCATCGTCGGGGGTCATATCGTAGGCCAATGCCACACCGCCTGCGGTTGTCGTCACATCCTGTGTATCGAAGTTGTCCTTGAGCAGCACCGGTACACAATGCAAAGGCCCGGTGGATCCGTCTCGGGCATAGGCCATGTCCAGTGCATCGGCGCGCTCGATCGCTCTTGGGTTCATACGAACCACGCTGCGCAGCCCCGGGCCTTGCCCATCGTAGGCCTCGATACGATCGAGATAACCCTGCACCAGCGTTTTGCAGGTCAGGGTGCCGTCGCGCATGGCGGCATGAGCCTGTGCAATGGTTCCTTCCACGTAGGAGAAGGTGGCGGGGTTCTCAGGCGCGGCTGCGCCGTCATCGCCCACCGTAACCGAGGTGTCGTCCGAATCGCTGCAACCGGCCAATATCGCGGAGGCCAGCGTGAACGCCAGAAATAGTCGTGTCTTCATCATGTCCCCTGATCATTAGAAAAGCCGCTGTCGAGCGGAACTGAAAAGCGCAAGCGGAGCGGCGGTAGAACCCCTGCACCACATCCGCGAGCAAACTTGCGAAATGCAATTCCGATGCCATCGCAGCCAGCCACGATTGACGGCATAACGGCAGGGCACAGGTTGCCGCTTGGCGGGGCTCCGCTCCCGGAGCGCGTTTCCAAACCGCACAGGTCGTAGCCTCGCGCCGTATGCAGCCATGCCCCAGCGCAGGGGGCAATGAAGTGTCGGCGGTGTGCTCACACAAGGCAGGCACTTGCGCTTACCGCCCATTGTTTCGGACAATGCGCGGCGCACAGATCGTCGACACCGGAGAGGTGGCAGAGCGGTTGAATGCACCGGTCTTGAAAACCGGCAGGGGTTCATACCCCTCGTGGGTTCGAATCCCACCCTCTCCGCCAATTCCTGCACCGTGCGCGTACTGTTCTCGTTAACGATATTTTTGCGGTAAAATCCCGCGGAAATTGGCTTACCCAGGACTCGCGCATGCACGAACAAGCACTTATCGATACCGCCAAGGCACTTGTGGCCGACGGCAAGGGCATCCTCGCCGCCGACGAATCGACCGGCACCATAAAAAAACGACTGGACGGCATCGGCGTCGAATCCACCGAGGCGGCTCGCCAGGCCTATCGGGACCTGCTGTTCACCACGCCAGGCGCGGAAGAGTTCATCAGCGGCGTGATCCTGTTCGAGGAAACACTTTTCCAGAAAGGACTCGACGGCACGCCGTTTGCCAAGGTGCTTGCCGACAAGGGCGTGATTCCCGGCATCAAGGTGGACAAGGGCGCGAAGCCGCTGGCAGGTAGCCTGGACGAAATGGTTACCGAAGGGCTCGACGGCCTGCGTGAGCGCCTGGCCGAGTATTACGAAGCCGGTGCCCGTTTCGCCAAGTGGCGCGCGGTGATCGATATCACCGACGAACGTCCGACGGATTACTGTATCGGTGTCAACGCCAATGCGCTGGCACGCTATGCCGCGCTTTGTCAGGAAGCCGGCATCGTGCCGATCGTGGAGCCTGAAGTGCTCATGGACGGCGCCAATTCGATCGAGCGCTGCGAAGAGGTCACCGATCGTGTGCTGGAAGCGGTGTTTGCCGAGCTCAAGGCCCAGCATGTTGTGCTGGAAGGGATGCTGCTCAAGCCGAATATGGTGATTTCTGGCAAGGCGTGTCCGCAGCAGGCCGGCGTCGAACAGGTGGCCCAGGCCACCACTCGTTGCCTCAAGCGCCGGGTGCCGGCGGCGGTTCCCGGTATCGTTTTTCTGTCCGGCGGCCAGAGCGACGAACTGGCCACCGCGCATCTGGATGCGATGAACAAGCAGGGCCCGTATCCCTGGCAGCTGTCGTTCTCGTATGGCCGAGCACTTCAGGCATCGGCGCTGGCCGCGTGGCAAGGCAAGGAAGAGAATGTTGAAGCAGCCAAGCAGGCCTACTTCAAGCGCGCCCGCAACAACAGCGCGGCCGCTCGCGGTGAGTATAGTGCCGACATGGAAGACGCCGCTTAAAGGCTGGGTTGTCTTTCAATGACGGTTACAAGCCCGGGCTCGTCCCGGGTTTTTTGCTGCCATGCGCGGATGCCGGGTGTGCCTGATTCAGCGGGTGTACGCCATGGCGCGTCCGATAGCCTACCGGCACGCGTAATCAGATCGACGACCGCTGGCGTGCGGATGGTCGTACGCCCAAGGCAAACCGCGTGGTCGCGCATCGAGGAGAAAACACAATGGCGAATCGCAAGATAATCGGTACCGCGCTGATCAGCGTATTGTTGACAGCTGGTATTGCCGTACCCGCATTTGCGGCAGACAGCATGTCTGGCAATACGTCCGGCGAAATGACCAAGGACAGTGGTGTGCCTGCGACCGAGGCACAGGCGGAGCAACTCAAGAATGTGCCGGATGATGCGGCCGGCGCCGCCACCGAAGAGCAGGGCATGGAGGCCGGCGGCATGCCGGCGACCAAGGCACAGAAGCAACAGCTCAAGGAGACACCAAAGATGTCTTCAGACAAGGCTGAGACGCCCGACACTGACGATTAGTGGTTGAAATAGGCCCGCATAATGCCCGGCCACTTGCCGGGCATTTTTTTTGTGTGGTCTCTGCAAGAATGCGGGTAAGGTCACTGGGCATGCAGAGATCCGTGCGCCAGGTTTGCCCCACGCGCGCTGCTCGAGCAACGATGACACGCGGTCGCGCGTGCAGCGTGAGGATTACGCCTCACCCTCGGAACCCTCGGAGACTTCTGTGTCGACAAACGGGAACGGCCGGCGCACCGCTGAAAGCACGGCCCCGAAGTTATCGCGACGTCACGCTGCTCGCCTGCGTCTGTATTGGGCCACTAATGGCTGGGCACATCACGACACGATCGATATCGATCTGTTGGACCAGCGCCTGATTCTGGAAGTAACCGATTCACGCGGCGCCGCCCAGTTCGTGTTGACCGATGCCGGCCGTGAAGCGCTCGGTGCCAGTCTGTCGATCAATCGTGATCGGCGTCGACCGCATGCACGCATCGTCGACGGCGTCGCGCAACATCTGCATGCGGCCGGCCGCCTCGTGTTCACCGAGCTTGCGGTCCGAACACAAGGCGATAGCGGCTGGCGTTCCTGCAAGCCTGACGTGTTTTCCCTGGTGCGAGGCCTTCGCGACGATCACTTGGCCGCACAGGTTCACGAGGTCAAGGTCAGCCGAGCGGATCTGCTCAACGAACTGAGATCCGACAAGACAAAGCGCTATCACGAGCTGGCAGGGCAGATATTCCTCGTGCTGCGTGACGGCATTGCTCGGGTCGACGAGATTCCGCCTGATTATGGCGTGGTGGTATGGGACGGCTCGCTCGGCTATACGCTGGCGCGCGATGCGCCGGCGCGGGCGTATGCCTTGCAGACACGGCACTGGATGGCGATGGCAAAGAGTGTACCGTTCGCCGCTAACACGGTGTCCGAGCCGCGCCAGCAGGCGTTCTAGAAGACCCGCCGAATACGCTCGACGGGCGGTAAACGACGCGGTTTGTCCGCCTGCCTGTGTGTTGGTGGCGCATCCTTAATGGCCGAATGGGGTGGCCGTGTAGCAGGCAGTGCGCAGACGCGCTCACGGTTTCGGGCTGGGTCAACGCACGGCTGCCAGCGCGAGTGCAACAGATCTCATAAACAAGGAAACCGGCGTCCGCCGGTTTCCTTGTGCCTGCGCCTGGAATATCAGACGCGCAACGGTCGCTATGGCCTATTTACCGGCGCCGTCGCCATTCAGCATGGATTTCACGTTGACGAGACCGGCGCGATAGACGTTGGTGATCACTTCAGTCGCTACTTCCTCGGTCTGGCCTTCAGCAGGGTCAAAATGACCTTCCCAGGTCACCTTTGACTGCGCATCGCCTTCCGGCTCTACCGAGATTGTCGACATGTAGTTGGATACCGGCAGCACGCCGCCCACGATCTTATAGCTGTAGGTCATTCCGTCGTTGTCACGCGACACCAGTTCCTCATCGACGGTACCGCCATCGCCCAGCATCAGGTGGCGCTGGGCGCCGGTCTCGTTGTTCTCGCCCTCGCTGATATCGCTGCTGGTCACGGCCGGATGCCAGTCGCTGATGGAGTCGAAGTCGCCGATTGCGCTCCAGACCTTGTCCGGGGCGGCGTCTACGGTCTTGCTTTCGGTGACGCTGATGCTGCCCTGATGGGCAGAACTGTCCTTGGCCATGTCGTTGCTGTCGGCCGCCAGTGCGCTGCCGGCAAACACTGCTGTCAGGCTGAAGGCGAGCGCCAGGGCGGCGGTATGGGCACAACGCGTTGCGCGGATATTCATTCAGTTCTCCTCGTTATGGTTATTGGGATCGGCGTGCCACCGCAGCGGCGCGCTTGGATTAATGTATACCGCAGTTCTGTCGTCTGCCAAATAATAGTGCGATGCCGACTGTGGCGTTGCCCTCTATCAAGTAAAGTAGCGCTCTGTTTTCGTCGTTCGTTCTGCTGGAGTGATCTGTCATGTTCAATACAGGCCTCGTGTCCCGCTCGCGCCTGATCAGCCTGGTCGTCATCGCCCAGCTTGTGCTGCTTCTGGCCGGTTGCGGCGTCAATAATATTCCGACCTACGACGAGCAGGTCAACGCCGCCTGGGCCCAGGTAGAAAACCAGTATCAGCGCCGCGCCGATCTCGTTCCCAACCTCGTAGAGACGGTGAAGGGGTTTGCCAACCAGGAGCGGGAAACGTTGACCGCTGTGATCGAAGCGCGCTCCAAAGCCACTTCCATTCAAGTGGATGAGAGCATTCTCAACAATCCGCAGAAGCTCCAGCAGTTCCAGCAGGCCCAAGGTGAACTCTCCAGCGCGCTGAGTCGCCTGATGGCGGTGTCGGAGCGCTACCCTGATCTGAAGTCGAACCAGAATTTCCTGGCGCTGCAATCTCAGCTGGAAGGCACCGAGAACCGTATCGCGGTGGCGCGACGCGACTTCATACAAGCCGTGCAGCGCTACAATACGGAGCTGCGCACCTTCCCCGGGCGCCTATGGCACTCGCTGATGTACAGCGATATGGAGCCCCACGCCAACTTCGAGGCCACCGCTGAAAACGCCGATCAGGCACCCGCGGTGCAGTTCTGATGCGGGCATGGATGACCGGCGGCCTGGGCGCACTCCTGCTCAGCCTGTGCCTGGTCGCCACCTGTGCTGCGGCGCCCACGTTTCCGGAACTCACGGGCCGCGTAGTCGACAACGCCGAGATGCTCGACGCCGCGCAGACGGCACAGATCAGCAGTATGCTGGAAGCGCACGAGCAGGCCAGCGGCGAACAGGTTGTGGTCGTCACGCTCCCCGATCTGGGCGGTGAAGTCATCGAACAGTATGGCTACCAGCTTGGTCGTCACTGGGGCATCGGCGAGGCCGACAAGGACAACGGCGCGCTGCTGATTGTTGCGCGCGACGAGCGCAAGATCCGTATCGAGGCGGGCTATGGTGTGGAAGGCCGGCTTACCGATGCGCAGTCGTCGATCATCATCAATAACATCATGACGCCTGCTTTCAAGCAGGGTGACTTTGGTGGCGGTATTACCCGCGGCGCGACTGCAATGGTCAAGGTGCTCGGCGGTGATCCGCTGGCCCAGCCGGAGCAGCGATCGCGCGGCGATCAAGGCAGTCCGTCGTTGCTGCGAACCCTCGGTTTCTTCGTGCTCATGGTCGTCGTGATTCTGCTGGGCGGCGGTGGAGGCGGCGGCGGTCGCGGTCGTCGCCGACGTGGGGGCTTTCTGGGTGTGCCCATTCTCATGGGCGGCGGCATGGGCGGCAGTAGCGGCGGCTTCGGCGGCGGCTTCTCTGGCGGCGGTGGTGGGTTCGGCGGTGGCGGTGCCTCCGGTGGCTGGTAGCGTGACGACAACTCCAAGGACAGCGAACAGATGAGTCTGCTCAACGAACAACAATGTGGCGAAGTCGCCGAGGCGATCACCCGGATAGAACGTGATACCGACGCCGAACTGGTTACCGTGCTGGCTGCACAAGCGGACGACTATCGCTATATACCGTTGCTATGGGCCGGCATACTTGGCTTGCTCTTGCCGGGCGTCGCCCTGTTGGTCGTTGCCGATCTTGGTGCGCATACGCTGTTCCAGATGCAGTGCGCACTGTTTGCCGTGCTGGCGATCGTCGGGCGGGTGCCGGCGATCACAACGCGGCTGATCCCGCAGTCGGTGCGCCACTGGCGCGCGGCCAATCTGGCGCGCTGTCAGTTTCTCGAGCAGAACCTGCACCACACGGACGGCGCAACCGGCATGCTCATCTTCGTGAGCGAGGCCGAACGCTATGTCGAGATACTTGTTGATCGGGGTATCTCCGAGCGTCTGGACGACAGCACCTGGGAGGCGATCGTGGCTCGCTTCACCGCCCGAGTGCGGGCCGGCGACACGCTTGCCGGCTTCCTGGAATGCATCGACGCCTGCGGGGCGGAACTGCATCAGGCGGTACCCGCGACACACGAACGCAACGAACTGCCCAACCGGCTTGTCGTGCTGGATTAGCGGCCGGGTATCCGTGCGCCCGAAATTGCTACACTGATCGGCTTTTCAGGTAATGAGTGCAGGGGGCGAGATGGCTGACAACAAGCCGGTGGTCGGCGTGATCATGGGCAGCAAGTCCGATTGGGACACGATGGCCCATGCACATGAGGTGCTCGACGAGTTCGGTATTGCACACGAGTGTCGCGTGGTATCGGCGCATCGCACGCCTGATGTCATGCGCGACTACGCCAGGGGCGCGGAGACACGCGGCCTTGAAGTCATCATCGCCGGGGCAGGTGGTGCGGCGCATCTGCCGGGGATGGTCGCAGCACAAACGCTGGTGCCCGTACTGGGCGTGCCGGTGCAGAGTCGAGCGCTCAATGGCCTCGACTCGCTGCTGTCGATCGTGCAGATGCCGGGCGGTGTACCTACCGCCACCTTCGCTATCGGCACGTCCGGCGCGCGCAACGCGGCGCTGTTTGCGGTCGCCATGCTCGCCAACCACCAACCCGAACTGCGCGCTGCGCTGGCCGACTTCCGGGAGCGCCAGGCCGCACGCGTGAGCGCGGATGAACTGCCGCTGGGTGGCGCCTCGTGAGCCGGCCGATCCTCCCGGGTGCAACCGTCGGCGTGCTGGGCAGCGGCCAGCTCGGCCGTATGTTCGCCATTGCAGCACGTCGCATGGGCTATCGCGTGCACACGTTCTCGCCGGCCGACGACACGCCGATGGGCCAGGTTGCCGATCGTGAGGCGGTGGGCGATTACAACGACCTGGACGCGATCGCCGAGTTCGCACGTCGGGTCGACGTCGTGACGTTCGAGTTCGAGAACGTGCCCTATGAGGCAGCTGTTGCCGCGGCCGAGCATGTGCCGGTGCGTCCGGATGGCCGTGTGTTGCATGTCGCCCAGCATCGCCAGCGCGAGAAGGATTTTCTGGCCAGCGCTGGCTTTCCGACCGCGCCCTTCGAACATGTCACCGATCGCGCCGCGCTTACGGCCGCCGTGGATCGTATCGGGATGCCGTGCGTGCTCAAGACCGCCGGTTTCGGCTACGACGGCAAGGGCCAGGCCGTGATTCGCTGTGCCGATGACGTGGATACGGCCTGGCAGGCGATCGGCGCAGGCGAAGCGGTGCTCGAAGGGTTCGTGGATTTCGAGCGGGAGATATCGGTGGTTGCCGCACGCGGTTGCGACGGTGATTTCGCGCACTTTGGCGTTACCGAAAATCGCCACGCCGACCATATTCTGGATGTTTCCATACCCGACGCCGATCTCGATCCGGTCGTCGTCGACAATGCCGTGACGATGACGCGCGAGGTGCTCGACAGTCTGGATGTCGTGGGCGTGCTGTGCGTGGAGTTCTTCCTCTGCCGCGACGGCAACCTGATCATCAACGAACTGGCGCCGCGGCCGCACAATTCCGGCCATTTCAGTTTCGATGCCTGTATTACCAGCCAGTTCGAGCAGCAGCTGCGCGCGGTCTGTGCGTTGCCGCTGGGCGATACGCGGCGCCTGCGGCCGTCCGCGATGGTCAATCTGCTGGGCGATCTGTGGCATGACGGCACACCGGACTGGCAGGCCGCACTGGTCGATCCCTCGCTCAAGCTGCATCTATACGGCAAGGCGCAGGCGCGTCCGGGCCGCAAGATGGGTCATATGGTGGCGTTCGCCGACAGCGGTGAACAGGCAGCCGGGCGCGCACTGGCAGCACGCGACGCGTTGATCCGGCGCCAGCCGTAACCGGCATGGGTAGGTCGAGCCTGGGACGGTGCCTGGCATGATTCGGCCCCGCGACGGCCTGCCAGCCCGTCGGCATCCGATTGCGCATCTGCGCCATCTGCTGGGCTCGCCCTACTACCGCTATCGCAATGCGCGTTATCTGCACGGGATGCGGGTGGCGGTCGCCATGCTCGCCTCGATTGCGCTGACGACCGGACTCGGTATTCCGCACGGATTCTGGGCCTCGGTCACGCTGCTAGTGGTGATTGGCGGGCTTCAACACCACGGCAATATCCGTCGCAAGGCACTCGAACGTGGGTTGGCCACGGCTATCGGAGCGGTTCTCGGCCTGCTGCTGATCGCCCAGCACAGCGTCATCGGCTCGGTAGCGCTGACCTATACGCTGGTGGCCGTGCTTGCCGGGGTCTGTGCCTATTTTGCGGTTGGCAAGTCCGGCTATATCGCGTTATTGACCGCGATTACGCTGAGCATTGTTGCCGGCCACGGCGATAATTCGGTGGATATAGGGCTCTGGCGGGCCTTCAACGTGGCCATTGGAACAGCTGTCGCGCTGTTGTTCTCGTTCGGCTTTCCGCTCTATGCGACCTACGACTGGCGCTATCGTCTGGCAGAGAATCTGCGTGAGTGCGCACGCCTGTATCCACGCATCATGACCGGCGAGCCGATGAGCGCGAAAGAGCAGGTCGAACAGTTTGCCCGCCTGTCGGGCCGGCTGGTGCAACTGCGGTCGCTCATAGCGCCCGCTGCGCGGGAGATGCATGTTCCACCGGCGCGGCTGGAAGAAATCCAGCGCTCGCATCGCTCGATCATCAGTGCCCTGGAAATGCTGGCGGTCGCCGGCGCGCAGCGTGGCAAAGCCCCCGACTGGGGGCCGATGCAAGAAGTGTTGCACAACCGGCGCTCGGTTATTCGACGCCAGCTGCTGGCCTTGTCGCGCGCACTCCGATCGGGCGACACCCGGCGGCTACGCGTTCCCGTGATGCACGACGCGGGGGCGACGCCAAATGGCGATTTGTCCTACGAACTGCTGGGGGCGTACTGGCTTGCCCAGCGGCTGTCCGAACAGGTGGGGCATATGCGAGCCGAGGTTGCAGCGCTCGATCTAAAATAACGGCTCGTCAACGCTAGAGTTACATGGATTTCCGTGCGTGAATCGACAGGCTCGAACGTCGGTGTTCAGGGAGCCCGGGCCGTGTCTGTGTTAGTGTCGTTGCACGTTCAGACGGAGATAGTTCCATGAAACAATCAGTATTACGCAATACCGCGCTTGTGGCCGGCGCCATGTTTGTTAGCAGCGCGATGTTTGCAACGACCGCATTCGCCGCCGACGCCGCCAAGGACAAGGAAGCCTCCAAGTCCGAAACCGTGCATCTGCGCGGCGTGATCACCGAGGTCAGCGACAAGGGCTTCAGCATGAAGACCGACGAAGGCGCGACCCGCAAGGTCATGGTTGCCGACGGCGCACGTATCGCCGGCATCGTTCCGAGCAGCTTAGACAAGGTCAAGGAAGGCACGTTCATCGGCACCGCGAACGTCGATGATGGCAAGGGCCACAAGGCGCTTGAAGTCGTGGTGTTTCCCGATTCGATGAAGGGCACTGGTCTGGGCGACTATGCCTGGGACTTGTCGCCGTCACAGGTCAAGGGTGGCGATTCGTCGAAGATGTCGATGAACAGCGATTCGAGCATGACCAACGGCACCGTCGAGAAGTCCGATTCGTCGTCGGACATGAGCTCGGGCTTCAGCATGAACGGCTCGACCATGACCAACGGCACCGTGACCCAGTCCGAGACTGGCGATACGATGCAGCTCAAGGTCGACTTCGGCGATGGCAGCAAGATGATTACCGTGCCCAAGGATGTGCCGGTCGTGGGTGTCCAGAAGGGCAGCATGAGCGATATCAAGAGCGGCGAGCACGTGTTTGTTGCGGGCTCGCGCGGCAGCAATCCGTTCCAGGCCAAGATGGTGCTGGTCGGTATCGACGGTACAATCCCGCCGATGTAGATCGATTCGGCTGAGGCCGCAATCAAAGTATAAGAAAACGGCGCCCTTGAGGCGCCGTTTTTTTGGGCGCTCATCGGCGCCTTCCCGAGTTATCCAGCTTGGGATGCACGCACTCTTGGGTGGCTATCGCCGGTGTATGCGACGGGCAACTATCGGTACTTTTCGTTCAGCGCCCACAGGCGGGCCACCGTGTCCAGATCCGGGATACCGTCGTAGCGCGCCGGCCGGAAATGCATCTGAAATGATACGACCACGGCGTGAGTGCGCTGATCCATTACGCCGGTGACGGGGATGTCATAGCCGTATCGGGCGAGCGCGGTTTGTATGCTGTAGAGGGTAGGGAAGTTGCTCGCAAATCGGGAGCGATAGGCTGCCACTGTGGTGTCGTCGGGCCATGCGCCGATGCCATTGCGATAGAGCATTTCCCAGGGAAACGCCGGGCCGGGGTCGACCTTGCGACCGGGAGAGATATCCGAATGGCCCACTACGTTCTGCGGTGAGATGTCGTAGCGAGAGATGATATCGCGGGACAGCGCGATGACCGCCTGCATCTGAGTGCCGCCAAAACCCTGCCAGGCAGAGCCGGAGGCGCCGCGCAACGGCCCGGCGTTGACGATCTCGATGCCGATCGAGCTGTCGTTGAGATGATGACGACCGCGCCAGCTGCTGGTCCCGGCGTGCCAGGCGCGGGCGCTCTCGGGCACGAGCTGGCGCACGATTGGTGCGCCGCCCTTGGCCGGCGGCGCGGGTGCCACCAGATAATGCGAACTCACAGAAGGGCCGGTGAGCACCTGGACCGCCCGCGGCTCGTCACCGCCCGTGTAGTGCATCACCAGAAAACGCACGCGTTGGTTATAGGCCTGGGCGGGCAGACTTTCGTCGGCCCAGTAGCCGGCGCGTTGCTGGAGCGAAGCGGAGGTGCAGGCGCTAAGTACGGTTGCCAGGGCGATAAGCACGCCAAGACAAAGTCGCGATCGCTGGCGCGACGAAGGAACACGGGTCATGAGCATCCGTGGAGCAGGACGAGGAAGGGATGGCATTATTCTGTCAAAATCCGACGTCTAAGCAAGCTTTTCGGGATCGGTCTGCTGAATGCCGGACCCTGACTATCGTTCGCAAGCCGGAAACACATGAGCCCAATCCAAGACCGCGTACTCAAAGACTGCCTATTCAATGCCTGAGCGGCTCGACACTGATCGCAGCACGAGCGCTGGCGCGTCTTTCGATGCGCTGACCCAGGTACAGAGCCGGGATCGCCATCGTCTGACCCATGCGCTGTCGAAAGCCCGGGATTCCGAGAGCCGGGCGAAGATCGAGGCGCGCATCGCAGACAGTGCCAGTACCACAAGTGCACGGCGCCAGGCGCAAGGTGAGATCACCCTTGCCGAAGGCCTGCCGGTCAGCGGACGCGCCGAGGAGATTCGGGACGCGCTGACTAAACATCAGGTCATCGTGGTCTGTGGCGAGACCGGATCGGGCAAGACCACACAGCTGCCCAAGATCCTCATGCAGGCCGGGCTTGGCGCACGCGGGCTTATCGGCCATACCCAGCCGCGCCGGCTCGCGGCTCGCAGTGTGGCCCAGCGCATCGCCGAAGAGATCGGCACGCCTTTTGGCGATCTGGTGGGTTTTCAGACCCGCTTTGAAAAGAAGCTGGGCGAGCCCACCCAGATCAAGCTGATGACCGACGGCATTCTGCTCGCCGAGACGGCGCGCGACCGGTTTCTGAATCGGTACGAGGCGATCATCATCGACGAGGCGCACGAGCGCACCCTCAACGTTGATTTCCTGCTCGGTTATCTCAAGCAGCTGTTACCCAAACGGCCCGATCTGAAAGTCGTGGTGACCTCGGCCACTATTGATCCCGCTCGGTTTGCCACGTTCTTCGGCGATGCGCCGGTCATCAACGTCGAAGGGCGGGGCTATCCGGTGACCATGCGCTACCGCCCGCCGGACGAAATTGATATGAGCGAAGCGGTAGAGCGCGGCGTGCGTGAGCTATGGCGTGAGGGACCGGGCGATATTCTCGTGTTCCTGCCCGGCGAGCGCGATATCCGCGACTGCGAGCGGCATCTGAGCAAGGCACTCGCCGGCGGCAAGCACAACGCCGAGATCGTGCCGCTGTATGCGCGACTCACGCGCACCGCCCAGAACAAGATATTCACCCCCAGTCGCGGCTATCGCGTGGTGCTGTCGACGAATGTGGCCGAGACCTCGCTCACGGTGCCCGGCATCCGCTACGTGATCGATACCGGTCTGGCGCGTATCAGCCGCTATTCGACGTCGGCCAAGGTCCAGCGGTTGCCGATCGAGCCCGTCTCGCAGGCCAGCTGCAACCAGCGTGCGGGCCGCTGCGGGCGCGTGGCCCCGGGCATCTGTATCCGTCTGTTCGACGAAGACGACTACAACAACCGGGACGCGTTCACCGATCCGGAGATTCGGCGTACCAATCTTGCCAACGTTCTGCTCACGATGGCCGAGTTGAATCTCGGCACGATCGAATCGTTTCCGTTCATCGATCCGCCCGAGCGGCGCTATATCAATGACGGCCGCAACCTGCTGAGCCAGCTTGAAGCCCTGGCCGACGGGCGTATCACTCCACTCGGACGCCAGCTTGCGCGCCTGCCGCTGGACCCGCGTATCGGGCGCATGCTCGTTGCCGGGCATCAATTCGCTGTGGCCGATGCCATGCGCGTGCTAACCGCCGGGCTCACCATTCAGGATCCGCGCGAGCGCCCGGCCGGCCAGCGCGAAGCCGCCGACCAGGCACAGCGCGGATTTGCCGATCCGCGGTCGGATTTCACCAGCCTGCTCAAGCTGTGGGACGGCTACGGTGCGGCCAAGCGGTTGTCCTCCAACAGCGAGCTCAAACGCTGGTGTCGCGATCGTTTCGTCAACTTCATGCGCATGCGCGAGTGGGAAGATCTGGCGCGCCAGCTGCGGCGGATCGGCCATGAGCTGGGCCTGGACGGGCCCAAGACTGCCGGCTATCTGGCCGAAGTCGATTTCGCCAGTCTTCATCAGGCGTTGCTCACGGGCCTGCTCGATCACGTCGGCCAACTCGAGGACAAGGGCGATTATCTGGGCGCGCGGGGGCGCAAGTTCCGGATTTTCCCCGGCTCCGGCCTGGCCAAGAACAATCCCAAATGGCTCGTCGCCGGAGAAATGCTCGAAACCAGCCGTCTGTTTGCACATACCGTGGCCGGCGTCGATCCCAAATGGATCGAAAGCGCGGCCGCTCATCTGGTGACCCGCGAGCACTACGAACCGCACTGGGAGAAAAAACGCGGCCAGGTCGCAGCCCGCGAGCGGGTCAAACTGTTCGGGCTGACGCTGGCAGACGGCCGCAAGGTCGATTTCGGGCGTATCGAGCCCGTGACCGCGCGCGAGATATTCATTCGCGACGGCCTTGTGGCGTTTGCGGTCACTGATTCCCGTGGCCGCATGCCCGAGTTCCTGGCCTATAACCAGGCCATCGTCGAAGACATTGCCGCTCAGGAGGCGCGTTTTCGTCGCCGCGATCTGCTGGTCGACGAGACCACGCAGGAACGCTTCTACGATGCCGTGCTCGGCCCGGCGGTACGCGATCGCAAAACGCTGGATAAATGGCTCAAGGCCAACGATGCCAAGACACTGGAGTTTGACGAGGCCACGCTGCTGCGCCATGCGGGTATCGACCTGCCTGAAGACGCCTATCCGGAAACACTCACACTGGGCAACCTGCCGGTAAAGCTCGATTATACCTTTGAGCCGGGCACCGATCGCGACGGTGTGACCGCGCGCGTGCCGCTGGCTGCGCTTAATCAGATGTCGGCCGAACGCGCCCAGTGGCTGGTGCCGGGTTTGCTGGAAGAAAAATATCGGGAATATCTGAAAGCGCTGCCGAAGACGCTGCGACGCCAGGTCGTGCCGGTACCGGATTTCGCACGAGCGGCCGCCGAGCGGGCTGAATTCGGCAATGGTGATCCAGAAGCTGCGTTACGCAAGGCTATCCGCGAGATGACCGGGCTCGAGATTCCGGCCGATGCCTGGGACGATTTCGAGCCCAGCGCCCATCTGCGCATGCGCTTCGAGATCGTCGATGACGAAGGCAATGCTCTGGCTGAAGGGCGCGACCTGGCTGCGCTCCGGCACGATCTGAGCGATCGCGCGCGCGCTGCGGTCGAGGGCGCTGCTGATGATCATATGACCCAGCGCGGGCTTGTCGACTGGCCGGACCAGGATCTGGCAGAGACGGTTGAGCTGCGACACGCCGGGGTGCGCGTCACGGCTATTCCGACGCTCGTCGATCGGGGCGATACGGTGGACTTGGAACTGCGTGACGATGCCCAGGCCGCGGCGCGTCTGCATCGGCAAGGCGTGATCCGGCTCGCGCGGCTCGCGACCGCCAAGCCGTGTCGGCTGATCAAGCGTGATCTGAAGCAGTTCAAGGCCTATGTCGTGGTGAAACTGGTCGAGCCGCCCGCAACTGCGCTGGTTGACCCTGATCGCGTGGCGATAATCCTGGCTGACGCAGAGCCCGCGCTGCTGGCTGACCTGCTTGGCGCGCTGATTGATACGCGAATACAGGAGGCGCCGCGCAGGCGATCGGATTTCGAAAACACAGTGGAGACACTGCACAGGCACCTGATGGCAGACGCCGTGGCGTTATGGGACCGACTGCGCCCCGCGCTGGATCGCTGGGCCGCAATCCGCAAGCGCATGGCCAAGAATATCGGGCTGGACTGGATGACCTCGATCGAGGATATCAACGACCAGCTCGTGCATCTGATCCATATCGGCTTTATCAGCGCCGCGGCGAATCCGGGCGAGCGCGTACAGCATCTGGATCGATATCTGAACGCAATCGAACAGCGCCTGGACAAGCTGGCGCGCGAAGGGGCGATCGCCGACAAGAATCGCATGCGCCAGATCACGCCGTACTGGCAGGCCTACAAGCAGCGCGCCGAGCGCGCCCTGCGCCGTGGTGAGGTCGATCAGCCGCTGATCGACCTGCGCTGGATGATCGAGGAATATCGGGTGCAGGTCTTTGCCCAGCCTCTTGGCACGGCCATCAAGGTGTCGGCCAAGCGACTGGATGCCGCGATCGCCGAGATCTGATTACCACCAGGCGGCGCGTCCGAGCAGCTGATAGGCCCAGAGTTTCTCGGTCTCGTTGACGTGGCGATCAGGGGTGAGGGCCAGCGCTACGGGTGCACTGCAGAAGCGACGGCCGGCACATTGGCGCCTTGCTGTCAGCCAGGCACGATAGGCATGGAACTGATCGGTGACGATGGCGATAAACTGGGCGTCGTCCAGCGCCTGCAGGGCACAGCTGTTGAGAAAATTCTCTGCGGTGGATCGCGCCTGATTCTCGATGACGATATCCTGATCAGGCACGCCCAGCCGGCGCGCCTCCCGCGCCAGGCGTTGCGCGGAGTCGCCACCGTGTCCGGCGCCGGTGAACACGATACGCTCGACGACGCCTGCCTCATACAGGGCCACCGCCTGTCGCGTACGCCGATAGTTGGGGCCACCGCTTAAGACAAGTGCGATATCAAGCGGGCTATTGGCCGCACTGCACGGCGCTGGCACGAGGCCGACGCGCATCCAGGCGAGGACACCTAGGCCGCAGATCACGACAGCCGCCGCTGTTGTGGCAGCAACGCTCGCGAGATGGACAGGCTTCAAGCGCGCGCTTGCCGATACGGCGAGCCCACCAGCAAACTCACAGCAATACCAGGCTCATCAACCAGACGACCGCAATACCGACGACACCCTGAATGAGTGTGGCGACCGTCTGGGCGCGATAGGCCAGCGCGACCGGCATACGGCTGAACTGCGAGACGACCCAGAAGAAGCTGTCGTTGGCATGCGAGACGGTCATGGCCCCTGCGCCGATCGCCAACACCGCTAGCGTACGGCCCATCTCGCTATCCAGGCCGATATCACCCAGCAGCGGCGCGACCAGCGCCGAAGTGGCGACCAAGGCCACCGTGGATGACCCCTGTGCGGTTTTTAGCGCGGCTGCAACGATAAACGGCATGAAGATGCCGATACCGAGCGAGGATAGCGAGCTGCCGATAAACTCCGCCAGCGGTGTCGCCTTGAGTACGGCCCCGAACGCACCGCCGGCGCCGGTGATCAGCAGGATGGGGGCCGCTGCGGTAATGCCGGCGCTCACACGGTCTTGAAATGCCGGTAGGCGGCCGTCGCGCTTGATCAGAAAGAATGCACACAGCACGCCCACGCTGAGTGCGATCAGCGGACTGCCAAAGAAATTCAGAAGTGTCGCCAGCCCGCCGTCGCCGAGCGGCGCGGACGGGAACGCGGCCAGCGAACCCAGGCAGATCAGGATGATGGGCACGAAGATTGGCGCAAAACTGGCGAACACGCCCGGCAGTGCGCCGTGCTCGGCTCGAAAGCTTGCGAACGCGTCGTCTGCTTCCAAGGCCTCGCCGGACTCGGTCAGCAGGCCTGCATCGGCGTCGTCCAGTCCGAGAAAACGATTGGCCCAGAGCATGCCGGCGAGCGCGGTCACCAGTGCCACGATGGCACCGAGCACAATCAGCAATCCGAGATTGTTGCCCAGCCCGAGATTACCGGCAGCGGCGATGGGTCCGGGCGTAGGCGGCACGAACGTATGCGTTGCATAGAGTCCGGTAGCAAGCGCGACACTCATTGCGGTTACCGAGACTTTCATGCGTGCCGCGACCGCATTCTTGAGCGCGTTGAGGATCACGTAGCCGGAGTCGCAGAACACGGGAATGGACACGAGATAACCGATCAGCGACATGGTGAGTGTGGGAAAACGCTCGCCCAGCAGACGAATGATCGATTCGGCCATGGTCAGCGCCGCACCACTCTTTTCAAGGATGACACCGATGATGGTGCCGAGCACGATGACCAGCCCGATACTGCCCAGAATGCTGCCAAAGCCACTGCCGATGGCATCGATGATCTGCATCGGCGGAACGCCGTAGGCCAGTCCCGCAATCAAAGCCGTGGCGAGTAGCACGATGAACGGATGCAGCTTAAGCCACGAGGTAGCGAGGACGATGAATACGATCAGCGCCAGCAGTATCAGTGTATAAATCATGGACAGTGAGCCTTGAAAGAGCCCGCACCGTCAGCTGCGGCGGGCGCGCGGTAATTGTGCGTCAATATGGCGTAAAACAACGGCGGTGAAAACCGCCATGCGCAGATTCACGACCGAGCCATCTGCCGTGCCGTGCCGTTCACGGTTTGAGTCGCTAGCGTTTAGACTTATCGGGATGCGTCGTCGTCGCCATGGCGTGCGCCGACTGTCGTATAGCCTTCGCCGGTTTGACGGCCCGGCCCAATGCAGCGCGGCTCACAACGGCCGCGCGAGAGCGATTAACGAGTAATGGTGACTGCGAGCCGCCTTGTCGTCATATAGGCAGCGTCGGCATTGCCTGGGTGCCAATGATGTACCCGATCGCGGGCTCCGACGATCGGAGCAGTGCCGGTCACGCGCAATCTCTAGTAAAGTAGAGTGCAAATCGCATTGGGAATCACGCATGTCTACACGTCCTGTCTCCGCTTTTGCCTCGTTTGTCATGATTGCCCTGAGTCTGGTGGTCACACCGGTCATGGCGCAGTCGGGTTCCAATACCCCGCCCGACGTCGACGTGAAGACTTACAAGGATTGGGAGGTTCGGTGCCCAAAGGATCGCAGCAACGGCAGCTGTGAAATGACGCAACTGGTCAACGACACGAACACAGGCAAGCCGATCCTGCGTCTGGTAATGGGCTACCCGCCAGAACTCGACACCGCGGCGATGATCTTCATCCTGCCGTTGGGTACCCGGCTGGCGCCCGGTGTTCAATTGGTCGTCGACGGTGGCAAGGCGGATACTTTTCCGTTCCAGATCTGCCTGGAGCAGGGCTGTCGCGCTGATTTCGCCGTGAGCGATGCACTACGCAATCGGCTGCGCTCGGGAACCAACGCCACGGTCAGCCTGATCGGCCCGCGCGGCGAGCGTATCGATCTGAAGGTGTCGCTGACAGGCTTCACCGATGCAGATAACGATATCAGCGGCTGATCAACCTGCACGAATCGCTCGGCATCATCGCCCTGGCCGGCAGTTACCCGGCCAAGGCGATGATGATGATCGGGCGGCAGATCGGTTGCGCTGCGCGGCGTTGCAGAACGCCTTATTCGAATCGACTGCCTACCCGCACTGCAGCGCGCAGGTCCTCCATCAGTTCGGGCAGCGCGTTGTCGAAGGCCGTACTCTCGGCCCGGATGAGCGGCAGGGCTTCGGCGACCGGGTTTGCTCTTCGTAGCCGCGCCGCGACTGAATCGAGCGCACGCTGAATACCATCATCACGTGCATAGCCGCTCAATACCCCGGCCAGTCCTGACATCCGACCACCGTCTCCAGAAGCCGCGTCGGGCCATTCCTGGATGACGCGACGTTGTGCGTTGGCTGCAAACGCGTCCAGCGGTTGATCCGCGTAGTCCGGCCAGGCACGAACGATGCTGGCATCGAAGGCAATATCCACCAGAATTCCTGCATACCGTCGGAACGGCGGTGAGAACCGTGCACGCATGGCACGATGGGCGGGGTGATCGTCACTGACGCTATCAATCCGCCGATGCAGGGTAATTCCGAGACGAATCGAGGCGGGAAGGCGATCATCGAGTCGTCCCTTGATCATGTCGCCCAGCACCTGGCCGGCGTAGGACGTCTGGCTGTATTCAGCCAGCAGAAAATGTGCGAGCAGGTTCACCTGTGGGATATCTCCGAAGTGGGGTTGGCCACCGATCGACGGGTTTCGATTGTACGCAGATGGTCGATCCGAGCGTTGTGACCATCGCGGTGCCTGTCTTTTATGCCAATATGACCGCCCAGTCAGGCGATGGAGCGCAGCATGTCGAATTCTTGGTCGCGTATGGATCCGGACGGCTTACAGGAATACTCGGTGGTCTATACCGACCGTGCCCTTAATCACATGTCGGCGCGTTTTCAGGGTGTCCTGACCGAGATTTCGGCGCTGCTCAAACAGGTCTATATGGCGCGATCCGCGATCATCGTGCCGGGCAGCGGGACATTCGGCATGGAAGCGGTGGCGCGTCAATTTGCCGCTGACGAGAGCGTGCTGATCATCCGCAACGGATGGTTCAGCTATCGATGGACACAGATTCTAGACAAAGGCGCTATAGCGTCGAAGTCGACCGTCCTGCAGGCCCGTCGCCAAGTCGATGGGGCGCAGCAGCCGTTCCGGCCGGCACCGATCGATGAAGTCGTTGCACGCATCGAGCGCGAGCGGCCCGCCGTCGTATTCGCCCCGCATACCGAGACGTCTGCCGGCATGTTGTTGCCGGCCGATTATCTGCGTGCTGTTGGCACAGCGACACGCGAGGCCGGTGGGCTTTTCGTGCTGGACTGTATCGCCTCCGGCACCGACTGGGTCGATATGCAGGACTGCAACGTCGACGTTCTGATCAGCGCACCACAGAAGGGCTGGAGCGCATCGCCGTGTTGCGCGATGGTCATGCTCGGTGAGCGCGCACGCGAAAGAATCGAGGCCACCACGAGCAGCAGCTATGCCTGTGACCTGCGTAAATGGCTGGAAATCATTGAGGCCTATGAAGCCGGTGGCCACGCCTATCACGCGACAATGCCCACAGATGGTTTGGTGCGCTTGCTTGAGATGATGCACGAAACGCGTGCCTTCGGTTTTGACGTGATCCGTGAACAGCAGCTCGAACTTGGTCGCCGTATCCGCGCGACGCTTGAGTCCCACGGCTTCCCCAGCGTTGCCGCCCAAGGCTTCCAGGCATCGGGCGTGATTGTCAGTTATACCGAAGATCCTGACATCCAGTCCGGGCGTCGTTTCGTCGAAGCTGGCGTGCAGATTGCGGGCGGCGTGCCACTGATGTGCGACGAAGGCGAGGATTTTCGTTCGTTTCGGGTCGGCTTGTTCGGTCTCGACAAGCTCGAGCAGATCGACAAGGCCGTGGCACGCTTTGATGACGCGTTGAACCAAATCACGCGTTGACACGCTCGCGCCTTACAGGACAGGCCATCAATGCGTCCGCCACGGTGGCCGCGACTAATGGGTTTGCATACTAGTGTCCTGTAACGCAAATACACTGCACAATTCCGGCGCTTTTTTGCGCCATGCTGCGTTGCGACGCCTCGCCATGAGGCCGGCCATGACTCGTTGTCGCGCCTTGCCTGACACAAAAAATCACTCGGAATTCACGTTTGCGAACTTCCGTTACAGGACACTAGTGTCCCGTAACACACACCGCACAATTCAGGCGTTTTTTGTGTCTTGCAGGTGGTGACGTCTTGTCACGGCGCCGGCGATGACTCGTTGTTGCGCCTCATCTGGGACGAGCTAAGGACTCCAACGCGGCGCGCGTACGAAACGCCAACAGGCCCTAGTCGGGCAGATCGTCAACGCCGTCCACCACAACACCGAATAGATCGGCGATACCAGCAAGACTGGCGTCATGCAGTGCGCGCGCCGGTATGACCTGCGATCCACGCGGCAGATCGCGAGTGGCTGCGGTAGAGGCTACGACCGTGGGCGCGTAGCCGTGATTGAAAGCGCCGCGCGCGGTGGAGTTCACGCACATATGGGTCATGAAGCCACCAAGAATCAGGTTTGATACACCGGCTTCTCTAAGCCGAGCGTCCAGGTCTGTCTGCACGAATGCATTGGGATGCGTTTTGGTGATCACGGCTTCGCCGTCGGTGGGCGCAACTTCGTCGGAAATTGCGCCGAGACGCGTGTTCAGGTCGTAGGGCGATCCCGCGCCGGCGTCATGACGAATATGAAATACCGGCACGCCCAGTTTGCGGGCGCGAGCCAGCAGGCGCTGGGCCTCGGCGATCGCGGGCTCGACGTCGACTAATGTCATCACACCTTCGCGATAGGTGTTCTGGCAGTCGATGAGAATCAGTGCAGAGTTGGACAGGCGGGCCGGCTCGTCGCTCAAGCCTGATACCTCACGCAGTGTCTGGGAAGCTGTACTCATCGACTCTCTCCTTTTGTTCGCCGGCTGGGCGACAGATTTGTAGTTATTCGACAGGTTGGCACGCTACACGCTACTGATCTTCAGACTTCACTGCGGCTTCGGCCAGCTTGGCAATGGCCTTATCGATCGACGCGGCTGCGGGGCAGTCTTTTACGTCGTGGCGGGCTGCGATGTACGCGGGGTCGTTGTACGCGAGCCAGACCTGTCCGTTCCCATCGCGCCAGATCAGTGTCTTCATTGGCAGATCAATGCCGACCGTCTGTGCGCACTGCATGAACGGTGTGCCGGACTTGGGGTTTCCAAAGATCACGACGGTAGTAGGCCGCAATTCCAATCCGGCTTCCTTGGCACCGTGGCTATGGTCGATCTGCGCAAATATAGTCAGTCCCTTGCTCTTCGCGATGTCAACAAACCGTGCCGTAGTCTGCTCGACGCTGTACGAGCTCTGGAGTTGAATCAGGCCATCCGCCGCGTAGATTGGAGCAGAAAAAATAAAGAGAAGAGCTAGTGACAACAATGACATATTCTTCATTTCTAAAGCCTTGTATCGGTTGTAACGCAGTGACCTTTCTAATCAGTAGTTTGGCGACGCCTGTTGATATGTATTATTGCTATTAGGCGCGGCCAGTGATTGTTGAGGGTACGTTCTGATTCCGCCGAGCACAAAGAGTTCAGCCCGGTTCTGATGAGATAAATTCCGCCTCAGCAATCCAGTTGCATGGCGAGGTCTTTCAGATCGCGCGCATGCCGGGTGTTGCTGGCAGAGCCACTGACGCTCTTGGGGGCATCGGCGCCGTATTCGTTGGGTCGTTCGATATAGGCTGTCTGCAAACCGCAGTCGCGCGCGGCATCGAGATCGCTCTGATGGGCTGCGACCATCATCACCTCGGCCGGCGCAACATCAAACACCTCGGCCACGCCCAGATAGGTTGCCGGGTCGGGCTTGTACCGCCGAAATACTTCAGCCGAGAGAATACAGTCCCAGGGCAGCCCTGCATTCTTGGCCATGTCGGCGAGCAGACCGATGTTGCCATTGGATAGCGTACAGAGCGTATAGCGCTTTTTTAGCTTCTCCAACGCTGCGCGCGTATCGGGCCAGGGGATGAGTCGATGCCAGACGCGATTGAGATGGGTTATGGCGGCTTCATCCAGCCCGGTGATGCCGAGCCGGGCAAGCAGATCGACCAGGATCATGCGGTGCAGATCATCTATCCGTGTCCAGCCGAGTTCGCCTGACTTTACTCGCGCCATGGCAGGCTTGTAGCCGGCGCGCCATTCTCGGGCAAACTCGGCGCCACTAACGCCGAGCTTCAGCGCGTCGACCTCGGCTGCGACACTGGCGTGCCAATCGACGACGGTGCCGAATACGTCGAACGCCAGAATTCTGGGTTGAGTCGGGTTCATCGCTGTGCCCTCGCTTATGGTACCGGCTGCCACGGTCTGGTGTTCGAACGTGGCTCAGGCGTTCTCGATGTCTTCGAGAAAAGTAACCTCGCCCGTTTCGATGGCGTATTCGGCGCCCACTATCGTAAGGCTGTCTTCCCGGATCAGATTTTCCAGAATCTCCGACCCACGGCGCAGCTGGCGAACCGAGCGGACTACGTTCGCCCGGACGGCTTCGCGGATAAGGGCTTTGTGATCGTGGCGGAGATCGGTCTGCAGCAACGGCTCCACCGATGGACGAACCCGGTCGACGATGGCTTGCAGATTGCGCGACTGATTTTCTGTCGGCTGCTGAAGCTCTTCGAGTGTTGTCGTCACTGCGCCGCACTGGGTATGTCCGAGCACCACAACCAGTGGCGTGCCGAACTTGGCGGCGGCGAACTCGACGCTGCCGATCTGGGACGGCGAAACGATATTGCCGGCGACGCGAATCACGAACAGATCACCCAGGCCCTGATTGAACACGATCTCTGCGGGCACTCGGGCATCCGAGCAGCCCAGGATGATCGCAATCGGGGCCTGATCCTGGACGAGCTCCGCGGGCCGCGCGTGACGCACGAGGGTCTCGCTGTTCTTGATATTGTCTATGAATTCGCGATTGCCTGTTTTCAATCGTTCGACAGTGTCCGCTGCCAATGTCATGAGGCTTCAGCCGATATGTGGATGGGGCGCATAATTATAGCCTCAAGTGGCCGAAGACGAAGAGTGGTCTTCAGTTTAGCCGCGCGCTCGCCGGTCGATGGACCGGCGAGCGGTAGCGCGCAATGCCGGGCTGATCGCTCGGCAGGCGCTGTCGCCGCGTTCTTTTGCGTCATGTGCGCCGGTGCCGTGGCCATTCAGTTCGGTGCCGGCACGGCTGCCGCCGATTGTCCGGCTGCGCTTGGTCTTGGCGCAGGCGCGCAGAGAGTGGGCCGGCGGCCAATGCGAGCCGGTCAGACTTGTTGGCTGCGAAATCGGTATCCAAGCATGATGCCGACGACGCCCAGCAACAGCATCAGTATGTTCTGGCCGGGCTCGGCTACCGCCGTCACCGGAGGCGTGGTGCCAGGCAGGGTGACGGTATCGGCGGGCCCGTAGCGCAGGTCGTCTATTGCGAAACCGTCGTTCGAGCCTGCTTCGTAGGTGAACTGGAACCCTGCAATGCTGTTCAGTCCATCTTCGTCCGCGAAGCCGAAGAATTGGCTGCCGGCACGATCATTGGCGACGGACGCCAGCGTGTTGCCTGCGCGGTCAAACACCGTGAGCAGGTTGGTGCCAGGTGCATTGAAGAAGTCGGCGCTCAGGCCGATTGCGCTGACATTCGAGTCGAAGAGCAATGAGATGGGGCCCTGGAAAACGGGCGTCCCGGTCAGTACTGCATCGGCCGGATCGCCGGGTGCCAGCACGACTACCGGATTGGCGTTCTGATCGAGCGTGAGCGAGCCGGTCGGATTACCCGTGAGGCACCCGGGTCCGGTGCAGCCCGCGGCGACAGACTGGCCGGTGAACCAGCCTCCCGTCGTCACCCGCGGCAGAAAGTCCACTGCACTCGCGGGTTCGAATATCGGATTGCCGGTCATCGGGGCGACTTCATCAAAGGTGACGATTGCAGCCGCCGGGGTGAAAGCGCCCTCGTCGACAGGGATAAGTGCAGCGTGAGCCAGGCTCGAGAAGAGTCCTGATACGGCGACTGTCAGGAGGGCGTGTGACGGCTTGAACATCATCAATCCTTTATAAAGCGTTCGTCAGCGGTTTTCGTAGGCTGAGTGTAGTTGATTAAACGCCAAGCAATTACGATGCCAAAATATAACCGTATGAAAAATATGTATAAATTAGAGAAAAAGTTCAGGATAAATTTTTTATGTAAGAAATTTCGACAAGTCCATACAGGTTGTTCTGAGCGATTCGCTGACCTTTCAAACCCGGTTGCGCTCTGATCGAGCGCCTCAGGAACACCTCGTCCAAGCCTGTTTTATCGCTCACATCTTGGATGAACGGTTCGGGTCGAATCAGGCTATCAACAGGGGCAAAAGTGCGCCTGCTACGGGACCACGCCCGCGAGGATTTGTCGCGAATAACGATTTGCTGTTCATAGGCGCAGATCGAATCGAAACGAATGGATTTGTGTCCAGATCGACCGACACACCTTGCTTATGGCGTTTTACAGACAATCGAGGCTGGGCTTGGCCTTGCCTGCATCGGTTGACGCGGCCAGCCGCGCGGATCGGCCGATTAACGGTTGACACACGGTCAAGTGATATCGAAGCTCCGCTGCGGACAAAGGCAACGCTGTCTAAAGGCAGCTACGCAAAGCGACAAGTCTAAGGTGGTGAGGGGCCACTAAGATGGTTGCGCTTCCCGATACTGTGCCGACTTGCGATGTGGATCGTCTGTTGAGCGGCCAAGTCTTCCAATCACCTCCTGCGAGCCTATAACTCGTCAGGGGAAAGGTTATTGTAAATGAACAAATCCACAGCTTTAGGGGCGTGCGTGGCGCTGGCGGGCTGCCTTACGTTGGCGTTGCCCGCCACAGCCGCACCGAGTAGTAATACAAACCCGTATGCCTCGTACTCTGCCACTCACGGCAACACTGACGAGCCTTACGGCGGCATGATCAAGGAGTTTGGCACCGTCGGCGTCTATGGCACCGAGGAGAATCCGGCGCCATTGCCGCCAGAGGCCGACGACGAGGAGGACACGGGGAGCGGGGACGCCCCGGATGGCGGTGATACGGGATCGGGAGATGACGGATCATCTCCGGATTCTCCGTCCTCGGGAGAGGACGGCAGCGTCGTCGATACGGACCGGGATGCGATCGTCAGCTTTGAGGTGATCGCGGACAATGCCCGGGATGCAGCGGACGCGCCGGTCACGATAGGTCAGGTTTTTGCACAGGGGGCGGTACGTTCGGGTCAGAGCCTGGTCGCCGTAGTCGACAATAAACGCATTGCGACGCAGGTCGACAAGAAAGCCACCTGGTCGGATGGCTCTCTACGCCACGCGGTCATCTCGATTCGCATGCCTGCCGGCACAGCCAAACGTACGGTTGTAGGCCTGGTCGCCGCACCCGCGCCGGATCAAGGCAACGGGGTGAGCATCTCCGAATTGCTGGGTACCAGCTTTGATGCCACCGCCGAGCTCAAGATTCGTGGCCGAGACTATCGAGTCTCTGCACGCGATCTGCTGACTCAGATCAATCAGGGCGGTGGCTGCAGCCAATGGGGGCGCGAATGCAAGCGCTGGCTCTCAGGGCCGCTCACCTCCGAATGGATTATTGGCGGTCCACTGGCGCAGGGGGGCGATCTGGCTGACTCGGCTGGCGTCTATTTTCATGTCCGCGCCTATCGGGATGAGCGCGGCGTCATTTCGAACGCACGTGTCGATACGGTGATCGAGAATAATTGGGCCTATCCGGACACCGCGCGCAATCTGCGCTACAACGCCACCATTACGGTTGGCCGCAATGAAACCCGTGAGAACGGCCTGAAGCACTATCGTCAGGCGCGCTGGCACAAGGTGCTCTGGTGGCAGGACGAGCCGCAGGTCTACGCGCGTTCGGATACCCGCTATCTGCAGGAGAGCCGTGCGGTATCCCAGTACGCGAAGCTCGCCCCGACAGATCGCTTTCTCGCCTCGCGCCCCAGTTCATTCAAGCCGATGACCAACGGCAATCAGACCGCGTACATGGGTGCGACTGGCGCACAATCAGCAATCGGCCCGCTGCCGCGGTGGACGTCTACATATGTCGTCTCGGGCGACGAACGTGCCTTCGACTGGATGATGGCAAACGACGATGCGATCGGCAGCTACGGCTTTCATTACCGTGATGAGGAAACCGGCAGGCCGCTGGAAATCACGCGCCATCCTTATGTGACGATTGCCAATCGGAGATACGCCGTTCAGGCGGGCGATCCCCGGGTCGCGGCGGATCTGCTGCCGGGCTGCAAGGGCGACTGTGCATCGCCGTACACGTTTGATATTGCCCATCATCCGTCGATCGGTTATGTGCCATATCTTGTGACCGGCGACTACTATTATCTCGAGGAAATGCAATTCGCTGCGTCCTATATCGAGCTATGGTCCAACGAGGGCTATCGCGGTCACGACAAGGGCTTTCTAGTCCACGCCCAGAGTCAGGTCCGTGGTCAGGCATGGGCGTTGAGAAGTATTGCGGATGCAGCCTTTGCGACGCCTGACAGCGATCCACTCAAGTCCTACTTCGGTGGCTTGATAACCAATATCCTGAACAACTATCGGGATACCTACCTGGCAGACGACTCCGTCAGTCCCTTGCACGTGCTCAATGACTACGGCGCCGCCATCTATCGTTTCAATGGCAACAAGCGTGTTGGTATTGCCCCGTGGCAACAGGATTTCTTTGTATGGTCGGTCGGGCATGCCGCCGAACTCGGGTTCGATGGTGCACGACCGTTCCTGAAATGGCTGTCCGTGTTTCCGATTGGCCGGATGACCGACTGGATTGCCGATTCTGACGACGGATACTGCTGGACAGTCGCCGCGAACTACAGCCTGCAGATTCGGGATACACGAGATGGGCCCGACTACAGCAATCTGGATGAGGTTTACCAGAAAAGCCTGCCCGGGATACAGGGGTTGCAGTGCAACAGTCAGTCGATGGCTAATCGCCTGTCGAATGGCGCACGGCAATACAGCGTTGGTGAGATGGTCGGCTATGCGAACTCACCCACTGGGTTCCCGTCCAACTTCCAACCGGCGCTGGCCGTCGCGGCTGCTAGTGGTGTGAACAAGGCGTCGGAGGCCTGGCGTATTTTTGCTGATCGCCGGGTGCAGCCGGATTATCGTGACTATCCGAACTTCGCCGTGGTGCCGCGCCAGTAGGGCGTATGCGCACTATTCAGATCGGCGTATGTTTCCCTCGACATGATTCAGACGCTACCGCCTGCACCGTTGACGCGGTGCGGGCTTTCTGGACTGTGTCCGAGTGGCAACGCAGTAAGTAATACGCCGTAAATGGATTGATGAACGACCGGCCGTCAGAGTCTCGTGCATGCCCCGGTATTGCGCGCGGCTCGGGCGGCGCGGGTCGACTCGTGCCGTTTCGACTTTTTCGAGTCGAAGCGACTTATAGAGACATCGTGGTTGCGCTCGCAATGCGGCCACGGCCACTCTTGGTCGTTCAATTAAACAGGGCACAGACCTTGCGCATTACGCAGCACATCCTCTCCAGGTGCATGAGCGTAGTGCTCTCAGGCCGACTGGATCAGGGTCTGATCCTGCTGGTGCCGCCATGTCGGGGCCAGAGTCTCGGGCGTGAAAACCTCGCAGGATCGATCGCTCGTACAAGGCGAAGGCTGACTGGTTGCTACCCGGTCAACAGCTTATCGAACAAAACCTGTGACGGGCGACCATAGCTGTTGCGAGCGTCTATCGCCAAACAAAGCAGAATCCAGCTCGAGCATCGCGCGATGACCACCGCTGAGCAACCGGCACGCGAGGCCACGTGGCGTTCAGCACCGGCATGCCACTCCGGGGCGTCATGTGCATAGCGGCGAGCAGATGTCAGCGCAATAAGCACCTACACTCGTATTCCGCCACTCGCCCGTAGCCCCGATGCTTCAGGGACTGATTCGCCGCGAGTGTCGACGGTCGCCGTGAAAACCGCGATAGAGCGACGTTACCCGAGCCGTTGCAAGCGGTTATTCACTACCCATCCGGCGCCGCATCAGCGGCCCCAGAATATAGGGCAGTACCAGACCGGCAAACGCGAATGTCCAAAGACCGATGGCCAGCGGTGTGCCTGCAAGAGTGCCCCAGTTGCCGTCCGAGAGTTCTAGGGCGTGTCGCAGATTCTGCTCCATGGCCGGGCCCAGCAGCAGACCGAGGATCACCGGGACCAGCGGTATGTCCAGCTTGCGAAAGAAATAGCCGGCGACGCCGAATGCGATCATGAAATATAGATCGAACGCCGAGTTGCTGATCGAATAAATACCGACAAAAGCGACCATGGTCACGATCGGCAGCAGATAGGTCTGGGGCACTGACAGTAGTTTGACGAAGATGCCGACCAGCGGAATATTCAGGATGAGCAACAGGAAGTTGCCGACCAGCAGGGCCGCGATCACGCCCCACACCACATCAGCGTTCTGGGTGAACATCAGCGGACCGGGCGTGATGTTCAGCGAGATCAGCAGGGCCAGCAGTACGGCGGTGGTGCCGCTGCCCGGCACACCCAGCGTGAGCATGGGTACGAGTGCGCCGGAGGCCGCGGCGTTGTTGCCCGCTTCCGGTGCGGCAACCCCGCGTGGATCGCCTTCCCCGAAATTGCCTTTTCGCCCGAGGATCCTTTTTTCCACCGTGTAGCTGATGAAGCTGCCCAGTGACGCGCCAGCCCCCGGCAGTACGCCCGCCACAAAACCCATCAGCCCGCCGCGAAACGAGGTGGGAAGGATGGCGCGAATATCCCGCCATGACAGCTTGAGCTTGTTCATCGCGACCATCTTCTTGGTGCCCTTGGCATGGTCTTCGATGAAGAACAGCAGCTCGGAGATCGCAAACAGGCCGACGATAGCGATGATGAAGTCGATGCCCTCATAAAGCTCTAGCACGCCGAAGGTGTAGCGCTGGGTGCCGGTACTGTCGATACCGACGGTGGCAATCATCAGCCCGATCGCTGCCGCCATGATGGTCTTGACCGGATTCTTGCCGGTGATGCCGCCCAGGGTGGCAAAGGCAAGCGCGAAAAGGGCAAAGTATTCCGCCGGGCCGAATGTCAGCGCAAATTTCGCCAGCAGCGGCGCGAGGATGATCAGGCCGATGGTCGCGAGCAGACTGCCGATGAACGAGGCGATGGCCGATATCGCGAGCGCTTCGGCCGCACGCCCTTTCTGGGCCATGGGATAACCGTCCAGACAGGTCATCATGGCGGGTTCGTCGCCCGGGATATTGAGCAGGATTGACGAGATGCGCCCGCCATACATCGCGCCTGCATAGACCGACGTGAGCATGATCAACGCGGTTTCCGGCGGCAGCCCGAGCGTGAAGGCCAGCGGTATCAGGATGGCTACGCCATTGGCCGGGCCTAGACCGGGCAGGGCGCCGATGAGCGTGCCGAGGAAGGCGCCGATCAGGGCGAACATCAGGTTATAGGGCTGCAATGCGACCCCGAAACCGTCCATGAGGAAGTTAAGCGTTTCCATCAGAACGTCTCCAACACGCCGAGAGGTCCGACCGGCAGCGGCAGATCGAGGGCATAGGTGAAAAGAAAGAAGACCACGAGGCCGGAAATGAAACCGGTTGCATACGCACGCCACGCCGAGGCGCCCATACGCCAGCTCAGCGTGCCGACAGCCAGACCGGTGGCGATGATGAATCCCAGCGGCACCAGCAGCGCGGTATAGACAATCAGCACGATCACGGCAAGAATCAGCTCGAGTCCGGTCTTGCCGGACGGCCAGGGATGATCTGGATCAGGCTTGGCGATCAGATACAGGCTGCAGCCGGCGAGTATGACCGCCAGGATCCGCGGAAACGTGTCGGGGCCGACCATCTCACTGCCACCGAACGGTTCGGGAAGGGTGGTCGCGGCCCAGCCGTAGGCCACGGCGATGACGAGCATTGCGATACCGAAAACACGATCGTTGAGGCTCATTGGATCAGTCCGATTTCTTTCGACAGATCGGCAATATCCTTGACCTGTTTGTGCACGAAGTCATCAAACTTGTCGCCGCTCATGCGAAACGGCATAAGGCCATTGCTCTTCATGACCTTCTTCCAGTTGTCGCTGGCATACAAGGTGTCGAGCGCATTGCTCCAGTAGGTCTTGGCCTCTGCCGGGATATCCTTGGGCGTATAGAAGCCGCGCCAGTTGGGCGCGACTACGTCGAGGCCCTGCTCACGCGCAGTCGGGATGTCGCCCAGATCGCCCGGCAGGCGTTCTTCTGAAAACACGGCCAGAACCTTGAGATCGCCCGAGTCGATGAAGCCCTTGGCCTCGATGATATCGCCGGTGAAGGCGTCGACGTGGCCGCCGATGACCTGGATCAGCGCTTCGCCGCCGTTGTTGTAGTACAGATACGGAATCTTCGGCAGTTTGCCCACGCCGGCCTCGCGCGCAGCCATCAGCGCTTTCAGGTGATCCCAGCCGCCCTTGGCACTGCCGCCGGCGAATTTGATCGCCCGCGGATGGCCCTTGAGCGCTTCGAGCAGGGAAGGCAGATCCTGATATTTGGAATCCTTGGCGACGCCGATGATGCCGTAGTCGGCGCCGACGGTGCCGACCCAGTTGACCATGTCGACATCGAGGTTGCGAAACTGCTTCTGAGCCAGTCGCGTGGTCGTGGCCGTGGAGGCGGCGATCAGCAGCTGGTCGTCATCCGAGCGCTTGCTCACGGTATGTGCGTAGGCCACGCCACCACCCGCACCGGCCATATTGATGGTCTGCACGCTGCGCGGCACCAGGTCGAGCTGCTCCAGCACGTTGCCCACGCTGCGACAGGTGAAATCCCATCCGCCGCCAGGGTCGGCCGGCGCCAGGCAATCGACCTTGCCGGACGGCTCGAAAGCCAGCGCCGGGACGCAGGCAGACAGCATCAGCACGATTGCGCTGACGAAACGAAGCTGGGATGAGTACATACGCAGATTCTCGATCAGCGACAAACCGCTGATGTCGCAGGTGGAGTGGGCCGCATCGGGAAATGCGCCTTACCGCTAACACAGCTTAGGTTATTCGCTCGGTTGGTCAATGATTCAGCGGCTATCGCGACTAAAGTTGCAGATCGCCAGCGCCTTCTGCGTTCTTTGAAGCGAGCGCCCTGGCGCGTGCTACAACCCCAATTCAGACAGGCCCGGGTGATCGTCTGGCCGGGGCTCGCCCTCGGGCCAGTGAAACAGGCGCTCGGCTTCGTCAATATCCACATCGTTGATGCTGGCTTCGCGGCGCATCATCAGTCCGTTGTCGTCGAAGGCCCATTGTTCATTGCCATAAGCGCGAAACCACTGACCGGCCGCGTCCTGCCACTCGTACTGGAAGCGTACCGCGATCTGGTTGCCGTGGAAGGCCCACAGCTCCTTGATCAGTCGATACGACATTTCCTTTTGCCACTTGCGCGTCAGAAATTCGACGATCGCCTCGCGTCCTTCGAAGAACTCCGACCGATTGCGCCATCGGCTGTCCGGCGTATACGCCAGTGACACTTTTTTCGGATCGCGCGTGTTCCAGGCGTTCTCGGCCATGCGCACTTTCTGCGTGGCGCTTTCGAAGTCGAAGGGGGGCAGCGGCGGTTTGTGTTCCATGGCAGAGCATCCTCAGGCATTGACGGGATTAACGGCGCAATATTCCCGCGTCTGTGCGGGCGGTGCGGGCGGTGCGGACTGCACGCTAGCGTGATCGATATCCGATCATGCCATTCGATCACGCGTTTGGCGCGTGTAGAGGTTCACGCCCGTCCTGCACACCCGAGCGCGTTTTTGGATCCAGGGTCTTCTGGAACAGGGGCGCATGCCCGTTCACGCGTCGCCGCGGTCTATGCTGCTAATACGATTGCCAGCGTGATGGGGCTGCGTTGCGAGCCTGCCGTCCGCTCGCTAGCTTTCGTCGTTCGAGGAAGATCGTGCGCGCTGCCGCGACTCCGCTCGCCAGCGAGGCATGGGCGCTTCGCCCTCGGTCGGTGCCGGCCAGCCTTCGCGCTGCGCGCCGCGATCGCCGTCGTGCGCCTCGGTCTGGTCGTGAAACAGATGCACCTTGGTGTCGTAGGGCATATCGATATGAGCCGCGTCGAGCGCGTGCTTCATGGCCTGGATCACCTTGGAATGGACCATGACGACGTCCGCGCGCCGGCTGTTCGTCCACCACCGAGCCCGCACCGTCACCCAGCTCGCGGCCAGATCCCAGGGCAACGCTTCCGGTGCCGGATCGGTCTCGATCTCGTCTACCGATGCGATGGCCTTGCGAATCACGTCGCAGGCATCTTCGATGCTGTCGCCGTAGCCGATGCCGATATCGTACTGGCTGCGGCGTTTTTCGTGCGCAGTCTTGACCAGCACCGCGTTGGTATAGATATCGCTGTTCGGAATGACCGCGACCTGACCGTCGTAGGTGCGGATGATCGTGGCCCGTGTCTCGATCCGCTCGACCGTGCCCTCATAGCCGTTGACCTCGATCTGGTCCTTTACCTGAAAAGGTTGGCGCAGCAAGATCAGCAGGCCGGCGAGCCAGTTCTGAAGAATATCCTTGAAGGCAAAACCGATGGCGATGGAGCTTACGCCCAGGCCGGCAATCAGATCGCCCGGATTGAGCGTCGGAATCACGATCGTCGCGGCCAGCAGAAAGCCGAGCAGCAGCACCACCCACTTGACGAATCCGCCGAGCACATCGCCGAGGTTGTCTCGCTGACGGCGCGAGGCGGTACTCATCACCATGCGACGGGCGAGCAGGGCCAGGCCATAGAAGAGCAGCATCACTACCAGGGCAACGGCAATATTGGGTAGCAGGCGCACACCGCCGTCCAGCCAGCTGTCGACGCGCTGCAGCGCCATGCCGATATTCAGGTCGATCTGCTGAGGGACGTCATTGATGGCGGGTGCCGGTTCGGCCATTGGAACTCCCTGGTAGACGGGGCCAGTTCACGCGGTTCGTGTCGGGCTCAAGGTCACCCAGTATAAGCCAGCCGCGCACGAACGTATTGGACGTTCGGGCGCCGTCCCGGCCATGTGTCAGCTTGCGGCGCGCCGTGCGGCGGTAATCTTGTCGGCGCCGCGGATATCCTCGAACAGCCAAGGATCGATAGGATCGCCGTGCCTGATGACCGCGACATCGCCGGTCGACTCCATGACCACGGCAAGCACCTCGTCGCGATGCGTCACCCCAGCCATACGCAGCTTGGACTTGATATCGCCGACGGTCATGCGCCCTGTATCCAGATTTTCGGCGAGCACGTCGTGCCCGACCATCAGCAGTAGCGGCTCGTTATCGACGAGTTTTTCTACCGCAGGAAACATACGGCGGCTGCGGGACACCGCGTACTGGATACCGTAGAGCACGGCCAGCGCGAATATGCCGGTGAATAACGCCGGCGTTTTGGACAGGAGTGTGGACGCGATCACCGAGCCGAAGGCGATGGTGATGGCGAAATCGAAACTCGACATCTTGGAAAAGCTGCGCAGCCCGGCGAGACGGGTGAACAAGAGCAGCGCCAGGTAAACGCCAATAGCGGAAACCAATACCATCAGCAGCGATGACGCACTCGTCGTGATCCAGCCTTCGTTCATGATCATTCCCCGTTTGCCGGCACGGATGTGCGCGACGACCGCGAAGGCTACTTGCGATTGCCTGCGGCGATAATCGTGAAAACTACGTAAGGCGCCGCACGACGGGGTGAAGATCAGCCTGCGCGGGTGGTGCGCGCGAGCCAGCGATCCAGGGCGTTGGCGAAAGCCTGGCGTTCGCGCTCGCCCAGCGCCGACGGTCCGCCGCCGTGTAAACCGCTGGCCCGCATCGTGTCCATGAAATCACGTACGGTCAGCCGGCCTGCGATGTCGTCGGAGGAAAACATCTCGCCTCTGGGGCTCAGCGCCTGGCCACCTTTTTCAATCACTTCGGCCGCGAGCGGAATATCGGATGTGATCACCAGATCACCGGGCGTGAGCCGCCGCACGATCTCGTTGTCGGCCACGTCGAAGCCCGCAGATACTTGCACCGCCGTGATCTGTGGCAGGCGTGGCACGGTCAGCGGCTGGTTGGCGATCAGGGTGATCGCCATGCCGGTTCGGCGCGAGGCCTTGAACAGGATCTGCTTGACCACGACCGGACAGGCGTCTGCGTCGACCCATATCTGCATGGTGATGCCCCTACGAGCCGGGCTGCTCGGTGTTGTCCGCCGAAGGCTCGGCTGATTCGGGCAGGGCAAACGCCACGACTGCATCGCCGGTCGTCGTGCCGAGTCCTTCGTGGCCGCCGGCCGCCACCACGACATACTGTCTGCCATTCACTGAGTAGACCGCGGGCTTGGCCTGACCACCGGCGGGCAGTCGACCTTCCCACAGCTGCTCGCCAGTGGTCACGTCATAGGCGCGCAGGTAGGTGTCGAGCGAGCCGGCCATGAATGCTACGCCGGAATCGGTGGTCACCATGCCGCCAAGACTGGGCACGCCAAGCTTGATGGGCACCGGCAAAGGTGCGGTATCGCGAATGGTGCCGTTCCTGTGCTGCCAGACCAATTTCTGTGTCTGCAGATCAATGCCGGCGACATAGCCCCACGGTGGCGCCTGGCAGGGCAGCCCCAGCGGCGACAGCAGCGGCTCGATCTGAATCTTGTAGGGCGTGCCGGTGGCCGGATGAATGCCCGATTCGCCCTGCGCGCTCGCCTGGGTGTCGGCGGCAGCGTCCTTGGCGATCAGACGAAAATAGAACGCCATATAGTTGGGCGCGGCGAACAGGATCTGGCGCTTCGTATCGACAGCGATACCGTTCCAGTCCATGACCCCGAAATTGCCCGGGTTGGCCACCGTACCGCGCGTGGCGGGCGGCGTGAACAGACCGTCAAAACGGGCTGTCTTGAATCGCACGCGACAATAAAGCTGGTCGAAGGGCGTGGCCCCCCACATATCGCGGGCCTGCATCGGCGGCGGACGCAGTGACAGCCTCGACGACGGCTGGGTCGCTGCGACATGATCGCCGGGTGCGGCGCCCTGGGGAGCCGCCGTCTCCGGCGCAGCCACCACGAGTTCGCCGCTGCGCCGATCCAGCACGAAGATATCGCCGTGCTTGGTGGGCGCGATGATGACGGCTTTCACGCCGTCGTCTGTCTTCATATCGGTGAGCACCATCTGGGCCGGCATGTCCTGGTCCCACAGGTCGTGATGCACGGTCTGGTATTGCCAGGCAATCGTACCGGTGTCGATATGCAGGGCCACAATCGAGGCGGAGAACTGCTCGCCGCTGGCCGAGCGATCACCGCCCCACAGATCAGGCGTCTCATTGCCCATGGGCACGTACACCAGGCCGAGCTCCGGATCGGCGCTCATGATCGTCCAGCTGTTGACAGTGCTGCGCGGATAGATCGCGTCGTCGGCGATCGGCGCGGTGGCATCCGGCTGGCTGACATCGAAGTTCCAGACGAGCGCGCCGCTTTTCGCGTCGAAGGCGCGGATGACGCCGGACGGCTCGTCGGTGGAATGATTATCCTTGACCGCGGCGTTGACGATGACCAGTCCGTGGGCGACCACCGGCGGGCTGGTCATCAGATATTCACCCTCGAAGTGCTCACCGATATGCGCGGTCAGGTCGATCTGTCCGTTTGTGCCGAATCCGGCGCAGGGCTTGCCGGTGTCCGCATCCAGGGCCACGAGATTGCCGTCGTTCACCGGCGCAAACAGGCGCCGACTGCAAGCGTCTGCTTTGTCGGAGCTCGGCGCGGCGGCGCTGTTGCTGGCAGCGTCAACCCGGCGTGCCGCGCTCGAGCCCATGTCCAGAAAGCTCACGCCGCGACAGGTGGTATGGGCGAGCCGGCTGATATCGTTGCTTTGGGCGATTCGCGGATCATAGACCCAGCGCTCGGCGCCGCTCGCCGCATCCAGCGCGATCACCTTGCTGTACGGCGTGCACAGGTAAAGCGCGTCGCCGACCTTGATTGGCGTGGCCTCGAACGCGAAGTTGCCGGCGCCGTCTGAGCGCGGCAGATCGCCGGTGTGATAAACCCACGCCTGCTCGAGTTGGTCTGCATTGCCGGGCGTGATCGCCCCGAGCGGTGAATGACTGGTGCCGGACTGCGTGCGGCCGTAGCTCGGCCAGTCCGCATCGGCAAGGTTCTGCGCCGACGGGTCGTTCGGGTGGGCGATCACGGTATCGCCGGCGAGCCGCCCGTTGACGGCCGATTCGTCAAATTCTCCTGCCAGAGCGATCGCGCCGATGACGATGGTGGCCAGCACCGTCAGGAGCAGCGGCGCGCGTGAGCGCTCGCCGCGATCGACAAACGCGCGGGATAAAGGCGGCAGCACAAGCAGCACAGCCAGCAGCGCCCAGATATCCAGTCTTGGGAGTAACGGCCATAGCTGTGGGCCCACTTCATGCCATGCCCATCCCGCCGTGCCCGCGAGGAACAGCGCGTAGAGATCAAGCCCGAGAACGCGTCGAAACAGGACGAGCAGACCGCTGAAACACAGCGCCACGCCGCCCACCAGATAATAAGGCGTGCCGCCTGCGCCGGTCAGCAGGCTGCCGCCGACGACCATCGCAATACCCGATGCGAGGATCACCAGCCCCAACAGGCGCACAAACAGGCGATTTACGAACAACATCCCGGACTCCGCCGGCATCTTGCCGACCGTAGCATTAAAAGTGAGTTAGGCAGGGCCGTCGACGCGGACAGGCGCGGCGCCTATTGTGCCGGTGGGCAGGTGGCGATGCCACGAACGGGCGGACACGGATAGCAACGCCCGGTGGTGTGCCAGGGATCGCGCCGATATGAACACAGCTTGAGACCAGGCCGAAAACGACGTCCAGAACGCACGCTGCCGGATCGGTGTCGCGAGCCGACTGCCCTGAACAACCGATATCTGCCGGCTTTCTGGCGGAATATGCAAAGCGGTCATTGCGAGCCGCCAACGCTCGCAAAGACGTCAGTCCGGCAACAGGCCCTGAAAACGAGATGGATTTGTTCCGGCCAATGTGCGTGCCTGTAGGCAATCGACCGGCGGCCTTGTAGCCCGGCTTTCGCTCACCTTGAACGCCGGTCTTGCCCGTTACGCCAGCGACAGACGTCGCTCTATAGCTGGCGTGTCTCTATTCTGGCAAACTGCGGCGCTTCATCACGTTCGTTGTGTCCAACCTGTCGCTCTCGTAGCGCTGCAAGCTGAACGACCATGTCAAATCCGTCTTCAAAATCCGATTTCGTGCGAATCAATCGCCTGCCGCCGTACGTGTTCGGCATTGTCAACGATCTCAAGCAGGCGGCCCGAGCGCGGGGCGAGGACATCATCGATTTCGGCATGGGCAACCCTGACCAGCCCACGCCAGAGCATATTGTCGACAAGCTGGTCGAGGCGGCCCGGCGGCCGGATACACACAGATATTCGGTATCCAAGGGCGTGCCGCGCCTGCGCAAGGCCATCTGCGACTGGTACAAGCGTCGGTTTGATGTCGACCTGGATCCGGCCACCGAGGCGATCGTCACGATGGGTTCCAAGGAAGGTCTGGCGCATCTGATGCTGGCCATTCTCGAGCACGGTGACCAGGTGCTGGTGCCCAATCCGGCGTACCCTATTCATCCGTACGGCGCGGTGATCGCAGGCGCGGATGTGCGCCATGTACGGATGATGCCCGACAATGATTTCTTTGCCGAACTGGAACGCGCGATCAGGGAATCCTGGCCGCGGCCCAAGATGGTACTGCTCAATTTTCCGGGCAACCCGACCACCGAGTGCGTCGAACTGGAATTCTTCGAGCGTATCGTGGCCATGGCCAAGGAATACGATCTGTGGATCGTGCAGGATCTGGCGTATGCGGATCTGTGTTTTGACGGCTATGAGGCGCCGTCGATCCTGCAGGTCGAAGGCGCCAAGGATGTGGCGGTCGAGTGCTACACGTTGTCCAAGAGCTACAACATGCCAGGCTGGCGCGTAGGCTTCATGTGCGGCAACGAGACGCTCATTGCGGCCCTGGGTCGTATGAAATCCTATCTGGACTACGGCATGTTCACGCCGGTACAGGTGGCCGCGATCGCCGCCCTGAACGGACCGCAGGACTGCGTCACCGAGATTCGGGATATGTATCAGAAGCGTCGCGATGTCATGTGCGACGCGCTCAATGAGATCGGCTGGGCGGTCGACCGTCCCAAGGCCACGATGTTCGTGTGGGCGCCGATTCCCGAGCCTTATCAGCACCTGGGCTCGCTGGAGTTCACCAAGCTGCTTCTGCGCGAAGCCCAGGTCGCGGTATCTCCGGGCATCGGTTTTGGCGAATACGGCGACAGCCATGTGCGTTTCGGTCTCATCGAGAACGAGCAGCGCACCCGTCAGGCCATTCGCAATATCAAGCGCATGTTCAAACGCGACGGTGTTCTGGGCGCCTAGGGCGCCAGCCGGCGCGTTATAACCCAATCAAGGAGAGCAACTGTGGAACCGGTCAAGGTAGGCATACTGGGACTCGGCACCGTAGGCGCGGGCGCGGTCAATCTGCTGGCGAAAAACGGCGAAGAGATCACGCGCCGCGCCGGCCGTGCCATTGAGTTCACGCGTGCGGCCGTGCGCGATACGTCCAAGACCCGCGAATGTGCCACTGATGCAATCGATATCGGTACCGATTGCCAGTCGATCGTCACCGACCCGAACATCGATGTGGTCATCGAGCTGATCGGCGGCGATACCGAGGCCTTCGATCTGGTCATGGCCGCCATCGCCAACGGCAAGCACGTGGTCACTGCCAATAAGCATCTGATCGCGCTGCGTGGCAACGAGATCTTCGCGGCGGCCGACGAAGCGGGCGTGGTGGTGTCGTTCGAGGCGGCCGTGGCCGGTGGGATTCCGATCATCAAGGCGATGCGCGAATCACTCGCGGCCAACCATATCGAATGGATCGCCGGCATCATCAACGGCACCGGCAATTTCATTCTCAGCCAGATGAATTTCGAGAACGTCAGCTTTGCCGATGCGCTGGCCGACGCCCAGGCGCGCGGCTTCGCCGAGGCCGATCCGACGTTCGATGTCGAAGGCATCGACGCCGCCCACAAGCTCGCGATTCTCAGCAGTATCGCCTTCGGCATTCCGCTGTCGTTCGACAAGATATTCACCCAGGGCATTCGCGATATCGATAGCGACGATATCGAGTACTGCGCAGAGCTTGGCTATCGCATCAAGCATCTGGGCATCGCGCGCCGTCAGGATATCGGCGTGGAAATGCGCGTGCATCCGACCCTGGTCTCTGAAAAAGCGCTGCTGGCCAACGTCGAAGGCGAGAAGAACGCCATCATGGTCTACGGCGACGCCGTGGGCCCAACCGTCTATTACGGTGCCGGTGCCGGTGCCGGGCCGACCGCCTCGGCGGTAGTCGCGGACCTGATCGATACGGTTCGGATGATGAGCGTCGACCCGAAGGGGCGCGTGCCGCATCTGGCCTTTCAGCCCGACGAGCTCACCGACGAGCCGATTCTCGGCAAGGAAGACTTCGAGTGCGGCCACTATTTTCGTGTGCAGGTGGCGGATCAGATTGGCGTACTGGCCGAGATCACCCGCGCGCTGGCCGATCAGCAGATCGGTATCGAGGCGATCCTGCAAAAGGATCCACCCACGGAGGAAGACGATGCACGCGTGATGATCGTCACCAAGCCAGCGCGCGAGCGCAACCTGAACAAGGTGCTCGACCATATCCGTGCGTTGCCTTACACGCGTGAGGGCATCGTTCATATGCGCGTTGCCCAGTTCGAAGACTAGCAGCCCGACCCGAGCGAACCCATGCGCTATATCAGTACCCGCGGCGAAGCTCCCGCCCTCAACTTCGAGGAAGTCGTTCTTACGGGACTGGCCAGCGACGGCGGGCTGTATGTGCCCGAAGAGATTCCGCAGTTCTCGAAGCAGGATCTTGCCGATATGGCGGGGCTGCCCTACGCCGAGATCGCATTTCGGGTGATGAAGCCGTTTGTAGGCGGCGAAATCGACGATACGACGTTTCGTCGGCTTATCGATGAGTCCTATGCGACTTTCAAGCACGACGCCGTCGTGCCGCTCAAGCAGCTCGACAGCAATCACTATCTGCTGGAGCTGTTCCACGGCCCGACGCTGGCTTTCAAGGATGTCGCCCTGCAACTGCTCGGTCGGATACTCGATCACTTCCTGAAGAAGAGCGGCGAGAAAGGCGTGATCATGGGCGCCACGTCGGGAGATACCGGCTCGGCGGCGATCGAAGGGTGTCGGGCCTGTGACAATCTCGATATCTTTATTCTGCATCCGCACAACCGTGTGTCGGCCGTTCAGCGCCGACAGATGACGACGGTGCTGGCCGACAACGTCTACAACATCGCCATCGAAGGCAATTTCGACGATGCCCAGGCGATGGTGAAGGCCAGCTTTGCAGATCAGGCGTTCTTGAAGGGCACGCGCCTGATTGCAGTCAATTCCATCAACTGGGCTCGTATCATGGCTCAGGTCGTCTACTACGTGGCGTCCGCGGTCGCCCTGGGTGCGCCGCACCGCCAGGTGAGCTTCACCGTGCCGTCGGCGAACTTCGGCAATCTGTTTGCCGGCTATATCGCCCAGCGCATGGGCCTACCGGTCAAACAATTCGTAATCGCCACCAACGCGAACGATATCCTGCACCGTACGATTGCCGACAACGATTTCTCCAAGCGCGAGCTGTTGGCCACGCTGGCGCCGTCGATGGATATCGTGGTGTCGTCCAACTTCGAGCGTCTGCTGTTCGAAGCCTATGGTCGCGATGCCACCGCCGTGCGTCGCCTGCTGGAGCAGTTTCAGAACGCGCCCGCGGCAATAGACGATGGCCCATTGGTGACCCTGCGCCAGCTGTTCGCCAGCCACAGCGTCGATGACGAGACCATCATTGATGTCATCCGCGAGGCGTTCGAGCATACCGGCGAGCTGCTCGACCCGCACACCGCGACCGGCTATCGTGCCGCGATTCGTGCGCGATCCGATCAGACCACGCCCATGATCACGCTGGCCACCGCGCATCCTGCCAAGTTCGAGGACGCCGTGGTTCGCGCAGGATTTGCCGGCGCGCCGTTACCCGAAAACATGCAGGACCTGATGCAGCGCGAAGAACGCTATGACGTCTTGCCGGCAGAGCTTGCCGCGGTCCAGCAGTACGTGGCCGAACATCGCCACTGATCGGCGATCCGGCGAGATCGACTCCGCCACGGCCCTGAGAGTCACAAACAAGGACGAGGCACCGGTGCGCCGGATCGTCGAGCGGCAAGCATCGACACTTTCCGCGCTGGACGCGATCGATTCGCCGCTGCTACGACGGATCTACGTCGGCCGTGGCGTGACTGATATGGCCGAACTCGACTACCGCCTCGCCGGCCTGCCGCATTTTCGCGATCTGAAGGGCATCGTGCCGGCGACCGAGTTGCTTGCCGGGGCCATCGATGACGGCGCACGGATTCTCGTCGTCGGCGACTTCGACGCCGACGGTGCGACCAGCACCGCACTGGTATGCGACGCCTTGGACGCGATGGGCGCGGCAACGGTCGATCATTTTGTGCCACACCGGGCGCGCCACGGCTACGGCTTGTCGCCTAGGGTCATCGAGGCGGTCGGCGGGGGCAGGCCCGGTGATCTGATCGTGACCGTGGATAACGGCATCGCCAGCGTGGCCGGCGTGGAAAGCGCGCATGCGGCGGGCTGGCAGGTGCTGGTCTGTGATCATCATCTGCCCGGCGAGCAGCTGCCGGCCGCCGAGGCTATCGTCAATCCCAACCAGCCGGGCTGTGCATTCGTCGGCAAATCGCTGGCCGGCGTCGGCGTGGCCTTCTATCTGATGGCTGCACTACGGGCTCATCTGGCCGAGCGTCGATGTGGGCGCGCGCTGCCGCGGCTGGAACAATATCTGGATCTGGTCGCGCTCGGCACCGTCGCGGACGTGGTTCGACTGGATCACCTGAACCGCACGCTCGTCAGCCAGGGGCTGCGACGGATTCGCCAGGGGCGGGCGCGGCCGGGCGTCGCAGCCCTCATCGAGGTCGCCGGGCGAGAAGCCAGCCGCCTGGACACGGCCGATATCGGCTTTGCGGTAGCGCCCAGGCTCAACGCGGCCGGACGTCTAGAGGATATGCGTATCGGTATCGCGTGTCTGCGCGAGCGGGATATCGAACAGGCCCGTGTACTGGCCGGCGAACTGGCCGCAATCAACCGCCGCCGTCAGGTGGTGCAGCAGCAGATGCAGTCGGATGCCGAATCGGCGCTCGCGGCCCTGGACACGGCGCCCACCGAACGTTCGGGCCTGACCGTGTATCGATCGGACTGGCACGAAGGCGTAGTAGGCCTGATCGCTGCGCGCCTGCGAGAGGCGCATCATCGTCCGGTGGTCGCGTTCGCGCCGGGCGCACATGGGTATCTGAAAGGCTCGGCGCGATCCATTCCGGGGCTGCATATCCGCGACGTGCTGGCCGCAGTCGATATCGCCGAGCCGGGCCTGATTGCGCAGTTTGGCGGCCACGCGCAGGCCGCAGGCATGTCGATGGCACCGGACCACATCGAGCGCTTCGAGCGCTGTTTCGATAGCGCCGTGGCGGCCCGTATCACGCCCGACATGATCAGCCCCGATCTGGTGACCGACGGCACGCTCGCAGATGAGGATTTTTGCCTGGCGACTGCATCGCGGTTACGCGAGAGCGGGCCCTGGGGCGCCGGATTCGACGAGCCGCTGTTTCACGGCGTTTTCGCTATCGTCGATCAACGGATCGTGGGCACCAGGCATCTGAAGCTGACGGTTCGTCCGGTGGGTGGGACAACCACTATCGAGGCCATGCGCTTCGGCCACGGTGAACTGCTCGACACGCAGCGGGCCTATCGACTGGTCTACCGACTGGCCGTCAACGTGTTCCGGGATCAGGCCAGCGCCAATCTTATCGTCGTCGATCATCGCGAGGAGTGACGACCCAGGCCGTATCCCCACAGGGCAGGGCGCGTTCGCCCGACTGATCAATCAATCAGTCGAAGCGATCGTCGGTGACCTGGACCATGCCGTTGTCGATACGGGTGGGGAATGTGGTCACGTCTTCGTAGGCGGGCGCGCTGAGCGCCTTGCCGTTCTTGATACAAAAGCGTGCCCCGTGGCGCGGACAGATGATCTGGTCGCCGTCGATCTCACCGCTGGCCAGTTCGCCGCCGTCGTGCGTGCACATGTCCTCGATCGCGTAGTACTCGCCGCTGCGATAGAACACCGCGATCATCACATCGTCCACGTCGACCACGCGACACTGGCCGTCTTTCAGTTCGCCGTCCTTGGCAACATCGAACCATTCGCTCATCGTTCGCTCGTCTGTCGGTTGGATTTATTACCACGACCGGTTTTTACCGGCCGGATATGGCTTGATTATGCTCAGCCGAAGATACGCGCCACGCTACCAAGGCCCTTGATCAGGGCATCGACGTCGTCGTCGTTGTTGTAGGCCGCGAACGACGCGCGCGCTGTGGCCGGTACGCCAAAGCGTTGCATCAACGGCATGGCACAGTGATGGCCGGTGCGAATCGCCACGCCGGATTCATCCAGCAGGGTGCCGATATCATGCGCATGGACGCCGTCCATCACGAACGAGATGGTCGCTGCCTTGCCCGGCGCTGTGCCGATGATGCGCAGACCGTCGATCTGTTCCATGGCGGCAGTGGCACGAACAAGCAGGGCGTGCTCGTGCTCGGCTACGGCATTGAGGTCCAGCCCGTCCATATACTCGATGGCCGCACCGAAGGCGGCCGCGCCTGCAATATTGGGCGTGCCTGCTTCGAACTTGTACGGCAGCTCGTTGAAGGTCGTACCCTCGAAGGAAACCGTCTCGATCATATCGCCGCCGCCCTGATACGGCGGCATGGCATCAAGCAGCGCCTGCTTGCCGTAGAGCACGCCGATACCGGTCGGGCCGAACAGCTTGTGGGCTGAAAACACGTAGAAATCAGCGTCCAGATCCTGCACGTCGACCGGCATATGCGCCACGGCCTGGGCACCGTCGACGAGCACCGGCACATTCCGTTCATGCGCGGCTGCGACCATCTGCCGGACCGGCAGGATGGTACCCAACGCGTTGGACACATGGGCAATGCCGGCGATTATCGTGCGATCGGTCAAACGAGACTGAAAAGCCTCGAGACTGACCGTGCCATCGTCCTCGACCGGTACGACCACGACCTTGGCGCCGGATTCCTGTGCCACCATCTGCCAAGGCACGATATTGGAGTGATGCTCCAGCTCCGTGACCAGGATCTCGTCACCCGCCTTGATACGCGGCCTGACGAAGCACTGCGCGACGAGATTGATACCGTCTGTCGTGCCACGGGTATAGATCAGCTCGGCGCGCGACCCGGCGTTGATGAAGTTCACCAGCCGATCACGCGCCCCTTCATAGGCCCGCGTCGCACGTTGCGACAGGGCATGAATCGCCCGGTGCACATTGGCGTTGGCATGCCGATAGTAGTCGTCGCTGGCCTGGATCACGTGCAGCGGTTTCTGCGTGGTCGCTGCATTGTCGAGATACGACAGCTTTACGCCCTGATCCAGCGTTTCGGCAAGGATCGGGAAATCCGCCCTGACGCGTTCGACGTCGAAGACAGGCTTGATGGCGGCGGTCGCAGTGCTCATAAGATGTTCCAGGGGTCGCTTCAGACCAGATCGGTGTAGTTCTCGCCTCCGGGCAGCTTGGCCATGAGCGCGGCTTCCACGAAGCGCTCGACCGACTCGATACCGACTTTCTGGACCAGTGCGTTGGCGAAACTGTAGGTCAGAATCGCGCGTGCACCGTCGTCGCCCACGCCACGGCTCTTGAGATAGAACACGGCGTCCTCGTCGAGCTGGCCGACGGTGGAGCCATGTGCGGCGACCACGTCGTCGGCATAGATCTCCAGCTCCGGCTTGGCGTCCACTTCGGCCTTGTCCGAGAGCAGCAGGGCGTCACAGCTCAGATCCGAATCGGTCTTCTGTGCGTCCTTGCGGATCAGGATCTTGCCGTTGAAAACGCCCCGGCCATAATCGGCGAGCACGCCCTTGTAGATCTCGCGTGAGACGCTGTGCTCGGTGTCGTGATCCACACAGGTGTGGTTATCGATATGCTGCCGGCCGGTCGGCACGTATACGCCGTAGAAATACACTTCGGCGTTCGGGTCGACCAGCCGCGTATTGGTATCTGTACGCGCCAGACGGCCGCCCAGATCAAAACCGTGGTTGATCATTCGGCTGTCGCGAGTCTGGTTCGCGAAGAAACTGGCCACGTGATAGCCACGCGCCGACTCCTGTTGAACCCGGCATCGCGTCAGCTGGGCGTTGTGGCCCAGCTCGGCTTCAGTGACAACATTGGTAAAGTAGGCCTTGTCGCCGAGCCCCACATAGTGCTCGATGATCGTGGCCTGACTCGACTGGTTCATCACGAACCGGTGACGAACCTGGGCCATCTGATCGTCCCGGCTACCGCTGGCGAGCGTGACCACGTGCACCGGCTTGTCCAGCACGACGTTCGCTGCCAGCTCTATATAGGCGCCGTCGGTCGCAAACGCGGCATTCATCGCCGACAGACTGCCGGGCTGCTCGGCGATCAGCTCGGACTTGATACGGGCGTCGTCGTCATCGTTCAGATGGGCCGCAAACGAGCCGACGCTGGCGCCGTCAGGCAGCCCGTCCAGCGCCGACAGGCGGGCGCTGAAATGGCCGTCTACGATGACTAGACGATATGCATCCAGCCCGTCGGGCAGAAATGCGGCGAGCGCGTCGTCGTCGAGGTCGCCGGCGTCGGCGCTGATCTCGAAGCGGCGTTTTTCTACCGGACGCAGGCTGGTGTATTTCCATTCCTCGATACGGGTATCGGGAAAGCCGGCCTCGGCGAATGTCCTGAGCTCTGCCTGGCGGCGTCGCTTCGAGGCGTCGCTGCCCGGCAACTCGCGTTCGACGCGGGCGTATTCAGCCAGATAGTGATCGATGAGCGGCGCAATATCGTTCATGAGGACGCAGGGGCGTTGTCGGTTTCCAGGTCGGCGTAGCCTTCGGCTTCCAGCGTATCGGCCAGTTCAGGGCCGCCCGATCGAACCACACGGCCCTGATAGAGCACATGGATCCGATCCGGCACCACATGCTCCAGAAGACGCTTGTAGTGGGTAACGAGCACGGTGGAACGCTCCGGCGAGCGCAGACGATTGATACCGCTGGACACGATCTTCAACGCGTCGATATCCAGGCCGGAATCGGTCTCGTCCAGAATGGCAAGGGCGGGTTCGAGCACGAGCATCTGGAAGATCTCGTTGCGCTTCTTCTCGCCACCCGAGAAATCCTCGTTCACGCCGCGCTTGACCATGTCCATGCTCATGCCGACATGGCCGATCTTTTCCTGGATCAGCTTCATGAAGTCCATGGCGTCGATTTCGGGCTCGCCGTGATACTTGCGACGCGCGTTCACCGCGGCGCGCAGCAGGTACAGGTTGGATACACCCGGGATCTCGACCGGATACTGAAAGCCAAGGAAAACGCCTTCGCAGGCGCGCTCGTCGGCGTCCAGGTCGAGCAGGTCCTTGCCCTGGTAGGTCACGCTGCCCTGGGTGACTTCATACTCCTCGCGGCCCGCAAGAATGCTGGCCAGCGTGGACTTGCCGGAGCCATTCGGGCCCATGATGGCATGGACTTCGCCGGCCGGGATCTCGAGATCGACACCGCGCAGGATAGGCTTGCCGTCGACCTCGGCATGTAGATTCTTGATGGAAAGCATAGAGTATTTTTTTTACAGAGTAATAACGGGACAGGCCCGCGCACAGGGCGCGGGCCCGAGGGTCTGGCAGACGGTCAGCCAGGTCTAGCCGACAGCGTTTTCGAGAGTCACGTTGAGCAGCGCGCGCGCCTCTACCGCGAATTCCATCGGCAGCTCCTTGAACACGTCCTTGCAAAAGCCGTTCACGATCAGATTGACCGCATCTTCTTCCGACAAGCCACGCTGCTGGCAGTAGAACATCTGGTCTTCGCCGATCTTGGAGGTCGTGGCCTCGTGTTCAAGCTTGGCTGACGAATTCCTGGTCTCGACATAGGGAAACGTGTGGGCACCGCACTGATCACCGATGAGCAGGCTGTCGCACTGGGTGAAGTTACGCGCGTTGTCCGCGCTGGGCAGGATCTTGACCAGCCCGCGATAGGACTGCTCGCCACGCGCCGCGGATATGCCCTTGGCGATGATCGTGGACTTGGTGTTCTTGCCCACGTGGATCATCTTGGTGCCGGTATCGGCCTGCTGCATGCCACGGGTAACCGCGACAGAATAGAACTCACCGACCGAGCCATTGCCGTTGAGCACGCAGCTCGGATACTTCCAGGTAATGGCCGAACCCGTCTCGACCTGGGTCCAGGAGATCTTGGAGCGATCACCGCGACAATCGCCACGCTTGGTGACAAAGTTGAAGATGCCGCCCTTGCCGTTCTCGTCGCCGGGGTACCAGTTCTGTACCGTCGAGTACTTGATTTCGGCGTCGGTCTCGGCGATCAGCTCGACGACCGCTGCGTGCAGCTGGTTTTCGTCGCGCTGAGGTGCGGTGCAGCCTTCCAGATAGCTCACGTGACTGCCTTCTTCGGCAATGATCAGCGTGCGCTCGAACTGCCCCGTATTCTCGGCGTTGATACGGAAGTAGGTCGACAGCTCCATCGGGCACTTGACGCCCTTCGGGATATACACGAACGAGCCGTCGGTGAACACCGCCGCGTTGAGTGCGGCAAAGAAGTTGTCGCCTCTGGGCACGACCGTGCCCAGGTGCTTCTGGATCAGTTCCGGATGCTCCTGGATCGCCTCGGAGATCGAGCAGAAGATCACGCCAGCTTCGGCGAGCTTCTTCTTGAACGTGGTGGCCACCGACACGCTGTCGAACACGGCATCTACAGCCACGTTCGATGCGCCCTTGACCCCGGCCAGCACTTCCTGCTCACGCAGCGGAATGCCGAGCTTGGCGTAGGTGTCCAGAAGCTTCGGATCGACTTCGTCGAGGCTGTTCGGCTTGTCCTCGTCGCGCTTGGGCGCCGAGAAATATGAAATCTTCTGGTAGTCGATCGGCTTGTAATGCAGATGCGGCCATTTCGGCGTGCGCATCTGTTTCCATTGCTCGAAAGCTTCCAGACGCCAGTCCAGCATCCATTTCGGCTCGTTCTTCTTGCCGGAAATGAAGCGGATCACGTCCTCGTCAAGCCCGGGTGCGATCGTATCCGATTCCAGATCGGTTACGAATCCGGGCTCGTACTCGCGTGCGGCGACAAGCTGTTCTACGTCTTCCTGATGTGCGGCCATAGCGTCTCGAACGATCCGATTATGTGCAGTTATCCGGGCAAGTATAACGTGATTCGGCACAGGCCCGGCGGCATGATTACCGATACGATTGATAGTGGAGTTCTATCGAGATTCTTCAAGTCGTTGGCGAGGCCAGACGGATGTTGCGGGAAATCCCGATTCACGCTTTAATACCAGCTTCTTACATGATTCAAGGGAGATTCTATGCGCGGAATGATTCGTCTGGGCGCGCTGGCATTGGCCGGCTCGGCGCTGGCTGGCTGTTCGCAGATCACCATTACCTCCGACACGATTGTCGATGGCACCGCGCAGATTGCCGATGCAACCACCAACGCGGTCCAGGGCACGAGCAACATCACCACCGATACCACCAACGATATCGACGCGCGAACCCATGCGGCGCGCCGTGAGTTTGTCGATTCGCAGTACGCGATGCTCAAGCGCGAGGCCGCGCAGGGCTCGGGAGAGAATCTCGACGCGCTGGCTTATATGATGCATGCGAATGATACGCAGGCATTCGACAAACAGGTGCAGAATAATTATCAGAGCCTGTTTGGTGCCGACGCGGACGCCGACCAGTGGTTGACCCGTCTGTATCAGGTCGTTGGCACACCGCCGGACATGACCATGGCCTCGGCTGCCGCCGCAGGCTGAGCAGGCATCCGATGCAATCGAGCCGGTATGCTGACATACCGGCTTTTTTATTGTCTCGAGCTTGCTGTCGGTCTTCATTCATTTCCGCGCGAGGCCGCAACATGGCGCGCAATCAGCACTGGGATATCGATGTCCCTTTCTTTATCGAGGTCGAAGTCGACTCGGCTCATATCGATCGACTGGATCACGTCAACAACGCCGTCTATCTGAAGTTGATGGAACAGGCCGCCTGGGCGCATACCGAAGCGCTGGGCCTGACCTGGGACAGCTATCGTGAACTTGACGCCGCGTGCGTGGTGCATCGCCACGAACTGGACTACCTGATGCCGGCACATCTGGGTGACCGGCTCCAGGTGGCAACCTGGATCACCGAGAACGATGGCCGCCTGGCCATGTGGCGCGCCTTTCAGATTCGTCGCGTCGAGGACGGCCGCACACTCTTTCGTGCACGAACCCACTACGTCTGTATCCGGCTGTCCAATGGGCGGCCGATGCGAATGCCGCAACGCTTTGTTGAAGCGTATCGGCCTGCGGCCGCCGCCGGAGGCAACGAGTAGATGGATGCCCCGCACCGACCGCGGCTGGCTATTCTGTTCTGCCCGGGCTGTCGTTGGCAGACACGGGCGGCGTGGATGGCCCAGGAATTTCTCGCCACCTTCGGTGAGGCGCTGGGTGAGGTGGCCCTGGTGCCGGCGGGCAGCGGCGTCTTCGAGATACAGCTCGACGGCGAGTGCCTGCATTCCCGCAAGCGCGATGGTGGCTTCCCCGAGCCGAAGCCCATCAAGCAGATGATCCGTGACCGGATCGATCCCGCCCGGGGTCTTGGCCACTCCGAGGACTAACCGCTTACTGGCTCAGGCCGGGCAATTTGAGCCGGACGAATTCAGCCAGACAAGCTCCACCGGGCGGTTGCCGCTTACCGCAACGATCGCCAACTGGCCAAACCGCCGGCCCAGGGCCCGTGCACTGCCTTCCTGGATGCCGGCGATCAACAGCCCGTGCTCATCTGGCCAGCCTCCTAGCGGATCCTGATTCACGCAGGCCAGGCACGCCAGCGCGCGCGTTCGCGTCCACGTCTCAAGCAACTGGCGCCGGGTCTGGTTGATAGCCTCGTCTAGAGGCTCGGCCCGTGGATTGTCTGCAGTGATCAGCCACGCGGTTCGGGCGTATCGGGCGATCCAGTCCACGAGTGCCGGCGGGCAGGGGCGCCCGATATGCAGCGTATGCATTGACTCGTGGGCATTCACGCAATAGAGCGTGTGGCGAAATGCCTGTTCGGTATCACTGGTCATGGCTGCGTAGTCTTGCACAGCACGCCCAGGCGAGGGGCCTTGCGATTGATGATCAAGCGCTGATGGTGGCTGCATAAGCGACAGCCCAAAAAAACCCGGGCACGTGGCCCGGGTCATGAACGACAGGCGTTAGGCCCGGGGTCAGGCGACCCGTGTCTGCAGGCGTTGATCCTCGTGCTGATTCTCCAGCGGGTTGAGCATGTATTCCTTGGAGAAGGCGTCGGTGAGGATGGCGTCGTAGCGCATGTCGTCGTATTCCTTGACCTGACGCGCTTCGTCCTCGCTCAGAATGCCCTTGTCGACACAGTGGGCCAGTCTCTCGTCCACGGTGAATCCGTCCACCTCACCCTTGGCCACGGCCTTGAAGAAGGTGTCGTAGAGGGGCTCGACTTCGATGAGCTTGTTGAAGGTCTTCTCCATACGACCCGTGGCACTGTCGTAGTCCTTGCCGATATAGATATGCGCGGACAGGCGATCACGGAACGCGGACGGCTCCATGATGGCGTCGCCCAGCTTGTTGATCAACGCGTCACTTGGGCCCTTGTGAGCCATGCCTGTCGGAAAGACCAGGAACCGCATGGCACCGCCAACAAAGCGATTCGGGAAGTTGCGGAAGAAGCCGTCGAAGGCTTTTTCGATCTTCGCCAGGCTGTCCTGCAGGACGTAGTGCAGATGATCCACATCCGAGGCCTGCGCGCCTTCATCGTAGAAGTACTTGAGCGTGGCGGTGCCGAAATACAGTTCGGAGAGCACGTCACCCAGCCGTGCCGAGAGCAGTTCCTTGCGCTTGAGCTCGCCGCCGAGCATGCCCATGGTTACGTCCGAGCAGATCGCCAGCGCCGATGAGAAGCGCTCCATCTGGCGGTAGTAGGGTGCAGCGACGCCGTCGACCGGTGCCTTGGCCGTGACCGCACCCGACAGGCCGAAAGTCAGCGTACGCGCGCCGCGGTTCACGGAGTGGCCGACATGCGACCAGAGCAGGGTGTCGAACTCTTCCAGGTTGTCGTCGCGCGCGGCTTCCATTTCCGGGAACACGAACGGATGACAGCGGATCGCGCCCTGGCCGAAGATCATCAGACTGCGGGTGAGGATATTCGCACCCTCGACCGTGATCGCCACCGGAATCTGCTGATAGGACGCGGCCAGATAATTGCGCGGGCCCTGCTGGATACCCCGGCCGCCGTGTACGTCCATGGCGTCGTTGAGGATGATGCGCATCCATTCGGTCATGTGGTACTTGGCCATGGCCGTGACCACTGACGGCGTGCACTGGTCGACGCCGCTGGCGGTCATGATGCGAGCCGCCTCCATCTTGTAGTTCAGGCCCGAAATACGTGCGGTGGCTTCCTGCACGCCCTCGAACTTGCCGACCGGCAACTTGAACTGGCGTCGGATCCGGCCGAACGCACCGGTCATCCGGTAAGACACCTTGGACGCTGCCGACGACAGCGCCGGCAGTGAGATGCCACGACCCGCCGACAAGCACTCGACCAGCATGCGCCAGCCGCCGCCGGCCTTGTCCTGACCGCCGATGATGGCGTCCAGCGGCACGAACACGTCCTTGCCATAGATCGGGCCGTTCATGAACGCGCCCGGGCAATGCCGACGACCAATTTCCACGCCCGGTTCGCTGGCCTTGATCAAGGCACAGGTGATGCCGTAATCGGTCTTGTCCTTGTCGCCCAGCAGGCCTTCCGGGTCATACAGCTTGAAGGCCAGGCCGATGACGGTCGCGATGGGCGCCAGCGTGATCCAGCGCTTGGAGAATGTGAGCTTCATGCCCAGCACCTCCTCGCCGTTGTACTCGCCGCGACAGACCACGCCGGTATCCGGCAGGGCGCCGGCGTCGGAGCCGACTTCCGGGCCGGTCAGGCCGAAGCAGGGTATCTCGCTGCCGTTCGCCAGCCCCGGCAGCCAGTATTGCTGCTGTGCCTCGGTGCCGTAATGTGTCAGCAGCTCGCCCGGGCCGAGCGAGTTCGGCACCATCACCGTGATGGCCGCGGTCAGGGAGCGCGACGCGATCTTGGCCACGATGGTGGACTGTGCGACCGCCGAGAAACCGAGTCCGTCATGCTCCTTGGGAATGAGCATGGCGAAGAACTTGTTCTCGCGGATATAGGTCCAGGCGGCCTCGGGGAGATCCTTCAGTTCGTGGGTGACTTCCCACTCGTCGAGCATTGCACACAGCTGCTCGGTTTCGTTATCGAGAAACGACTGCTCCTCGTCGGTTAACTGCGTCCGCTTGAAGTCCAGCAGATACTGCCAGTCCGGCTTGCCGCGAAACATCTCGGTTTCCCACCAGGTGCTGCCGGCTTCCAGCGCTTCGCGCTCGGTATCCGACATCGGCGGCAGCACCGCCTTGAAGCCGGCAAAGATCGGCTTGGTGACCAGCGACTTGCGCAGGCCTGGGATATTGAAGATCGCCAGGATCGGCACGAATACGATCGCGGCGACCAGCAGACCCGGCCAGCCGATGACGCCCAAAAGCGCCAGCACGCCGAAGTAGACGATCACCGCCGCACTCCAGACCACTCGCGAGACGCCGACATAAGCCATCGTCCAGACCGCCGCTAGCGCGACGACAATACAAATCAGAGCTGTCATAACAACCTCCGGTTTTAGAATCGTTGACCGTCGTCCGCGGCAGATGCCGGGCCGGCGGAATGTTCATATGTCATATCTTGCTGGCGCGCGTTGATGGGCTGCGCACCATCAAGCTCCGGTGGCATCAGGCTGACCATCAGAAATCGAACGTACTCGGCAAACGCCGGATCGTCCGCGGCGGGCCATTGTTCGGGCATGTCGCGCCGGATTTGCAGCGAGCCCAGAAACACCGAGTACGTCATCAGCGCCCAGCGGCCGGCGACGTCGGCGCTCAGGCCGAGAGCGGCGTAGCAGTCGGCGATGAAATCCAGCCGGCGCCTCGACACGCGCTCGACGTAATCGAGCACGAAGGCTGGCTTGGTCGCGCTTGATAGCGCCGCATAGACACGGCTTGCGCGCCGCGAGGTATTCACTTCGGTAATCAGGCGCTTTATCCGGGCGCGCGGGTCGGTTTCCTGTTCTACGCGCCCCAGAACCTCATCGGTTTCACGCGCTTCCCAGCGCTCGAGTGCGGCCACGAGCAGCGCCTCGCGGTTGGGAAAGTGCCAGTAGAAGCTACCCTTGGTCACGCCGAGTTCGCGCGCCAGCGGTTCTACCGCTACGCCTTCGACCCCCCGACGGCCGATGGCGTCCAGCGCCGCCTCGGCCCAGTCGTGGGCGCTCAGCATGACTTTTGATTGTCGGCTCATTGTCTGTCGCGCCATAAGACTTCCGTATAATGTTGCTAAATTGACGCGCCGTGTCAATACGGCTCCGTATGGAATAGCGTTCAGCGTTGGCTGACGGCTCGCGACAGATACCAACACCGCCAGGAGAATCGCATGCGACAACCGACTCGATCCGACTATGCCCACTATGTCGCGATCAAGGTGAAATGGGGCGAGATGGACAGCCTCGGCCATGTCAACAACACCGTGTTCTATCGCTATTCGGAAGACGGTCGTATCGACTATATCCACGGTATTGCCGACGGCGGCGACACACAGACCAGCGACGGCCCCATCCTCGCCGATCTGCGCTGCAGCTTCCGCCAGCAGCTGCGCTTTCCGGCTGATGTAGAGATCGGCACGCGCGTCAGCCGTATGGGCCGCAGCTCCATTGACCTCGAGCAATGCCTGTTCTTTGCCGACAGCGAAGAAGTGATTGCGGTCTATCAGACTGTCATTGTCTGGTTCGACTTTGGCGCACAGACGAGCATGAGCGTGCCGGAAACCGTGCGTGAGCGCATTCGTGACCGCGAGAGCGTTGCGCCCGAGGAATGATCGCACCTCCGAACTGACCTGCCGTCGAGTGACCGCTCGATGCTGTAAGCGCGCCCCTGGCGGGCGCAGGCAAGGGCTTCTCGGGGTTTTCGCGTCGGGTTGATGGCGATCCAGGCGTACCGTCTTTGGTCGCAGGGCCGCGCGCGGCCGCTTGCCACGGAGCAATCGCGTACGAGTCGTTAAGTTCAATAAAATCAAATATTTGACAGGAACCCGGCGTGCTTGGCCCAGCGCTTGGTTAGGCTCAGCGCAAGTCCATTAACTTCGGATTCGTTGAACATGCGCGTGGGTCGCGCGAACACTCCTTCATACAAATCACAAAGAACAAGGAGGAGTGATGATCATCTACGGTGTGGCCCTGCTGGCCGCGTGCATGCTGGTGGGCAATCTGCTGGGCGAGGCCATTGGCGTGGTAATCGGCGTTGACTCGAACGTCGGCGGCGTGGGTCTGGCCATGCTGCTGCTGGTTTTCGTGGTCTATCGACTGCAGAAGGCTGGCTGGCTCGATATGGCGTCGCGACGCGGCGTCGAGTTCTGGAGTTCGCTCTATATCCCGATCGTGGTTGCCATGGCTGCCAGTCAGAACGTGCTGGGTGCAATCACCGGCGGCCCGCTAGCGCTGGTCGGCGGTCTTCTGGTGGTGGCGGTGAGTTTCGCGCTGGTGCCGGTCATCGCAAGGCTGGGCAACGGCAAGTACGCCGTGCCGCTCGATGATCTCGACGCGGACCGCGCCAACGACAAGCCGGGGGCCCGCAATGAGTGAGCGTCTTCTGGAAGTCTTTACCAGTAACGGGTTGATCACGGCATTCGCTGCGGTGGGCCTGCTCATGCTGGTCTGTAATCTCATATCGAAATATCTGACCGCAGGGCGTATTCACGGCTCGGCGATCGCTATTGCGGCCGGTCTGGCGTTGTCCTATGTCGGTGGCGTGGCCACCGGCGGTGAGGATGGTCTGGCGGATATCGCGCTGTTCTCGGGGCTCGGCCTGATGGGCGGCTCCATGCTGCGCGACTTCGCTATCGTGGCCACGGCGTTCGGCGTGGATGTGACCGAGCTGAAAAAGGCCGGGCTCAACGGCGTGCTCGCGCTGTTTGTGGGCCTTCTCGTGCCGTTCACTCTCGGTGCGATCGTCGCCTATATGTTCGGTTATACCGACGCGGTGTCGGTAACCACAATCGGTGCGGGTGCGGCGACCTATATCGTCGGCCCTGTCACGGGTACCGCGATCGGCGCCGGCTCGGATCTGATCGCGCTGTCGATTGCCATTGGCCTGGTCAAGTCGATTTCGGTGATGATCATCACGCCGGCCGTGGCCCGTGCGATCTCGCTGAACAATCCCTCGGCCGCGCTGGTATTCGGCGGCATGATGGGTACGACCAGTGGCGTGGCCGGCGGCCTTGCGGCGACCGACGCCCGGCTTGTGCCGTACGGGGCGATGACGGCGACGTTCTATACCGGGCTGGGTTGCCTGCTGGGGCCCTCGCTGTTCTATCTGATCGTGCGGGCGATTATCGGTGGCTGACCGATGGCCGGTGCGTGCCTGGGGTATTTCCCGGTCAGGGCGCTATCTCTCCCGTGGCCTGCTCGAGCGCGACAATACGCTCGTCGCTGGCGCGGGATTTCAGATAGCACATGCCCACGGTCTGGACCACGCGCTGGCTGGCGATAACGCGAGCAAAGGCCAGCGCGCCGGGGTATACGTCGTCGATACGGCCGGGCAGCAGCGCATGGCCGACGCCGCCCTTGACCAGGCTCGTAAGCGTGAAGATATCGTTGGCCCGCAGCGCAACACGCGGGGTGATGCCGGCCTGCTGGAACATCCGATAGGCATCGCGACCGGTGGCGAAATCCTGGGACAACACCACGAACGGCGCGCCGTCGTAGTTACTCAGGTCGGCGATGGCAGAGCGCTTGCCGGGCCCGACCTGTTCACGTGCACAGACCAGCTGTATCTCATCGTCAAACAGTCTTTTAACCACGCGATGCCGGCTGCGCTGGAGTTCGTGTACACAGATCAGAGCGGCGTCGATATCGCCGGCGTGCAGCTTGGTTTCCAGCTCGGTGTTGGAGCCCAGCACCAGTTCGATATCGCAGTCGGGCACCGTCATCTTGAGCCGGTTGATGATGTCCGGCACCAGCCCGACGGTCAGCGAGTAGAGCGATCCGATCCGAAAGATGCTGGGCGATATGCCGGCGGCCTGGCGTGCGGCATCCACGCTGTGCTGGATGCGCTCGATGATATCGGCCGCGTCTCGTTCGAGCACGAACGCCGAGGCCAGCGGCACCAGCGAACGGCTGCGATGAGCGAACAGCGGACAGCCGACCGCGGCCTCCAGCGAGTGAATAGCCTTGTGCACCGACACATTGGACAGCGACAACGCCTCGGCGGCTCGCGCGAGATTACGCTCGCGCATGAACACAATGAAGATCTCGAGCTTGCGCAGGGTGATTTCGTCACTGCTCACGGTCTCTCCTGTTCCTTGGTTTCTTAAGGCGCGCGGATCGGGCCGACGCGCACTTAGCGTGACGTTAAACGAATACGACCCAGGTTTATTGAACGCGCGGTGGCGCCACTCTAGCGTGGCGATAACCGGCGCTCTTCAGGACGGATTATGACTCAACGCAACTGGAACACCCGCGGCGAAGACAAGGCCGAGCGGCTGGCCGCCATTGCCGGCCGGCTCGACGGCAAGATTCTGGCCCGCGAGCATATCGCCGAATGTCTGTATGCGCTCATCCGCAGCGGCGATCGGGTGATTGCCGAGGGTAACAACCAGAAGCAGGCGGATTTCCTGTCCGGTGCGCTGGCCGAGCTGAACCCGGAACGCATCAACAATCTGCATATGCTTCAGCCCAGCGTCGGTCGTCCCGAGCATCTGGCCGTATTCGAAAAGGGCATTGCCAGGAAGCTGGACTTTGCTTTCTCGGGCACCCAGAGCCATCGAATCGGCCAGTTGATGATGGATGGCACGATCGAAGTCGGCGCTATCCATACCTATATCGAGCTCTACGGCCGCCTGTTCGTGGATCTGATCCCGCGTGTGCTGCTCACCGCTGCCTTCAAGGCCGATCGTAAAGGCAATCTCTATACCGGCCCGTCGACCGAGGACACGCCGGTGCTGGCCGAGGCCACCGCGTTTTCCAACGGTATCGTCATTGCCCAGGTCAACGAAATCGTGGACGATCCGGCCGATCTGGATCGCGTCGATATTCCGGCGTCCTGGGTCGATGTCGTGGTCGAGGCCGACAAGCCGTTCTTCATCGAGCCGCTGTTCACCCGCGATCCGCGCCATATCACCCCGATTCAGATCTTCATGGCGATGATGGCGCTCAAGGGCATCTATGCCGAGCACGGCGTGACCTCGCTCAACCACGGCATCGGTTTCAATACCGCAGCCATCGAGCTGCTGCTGCCCACCTACGGCGAAAAACTCGGTCTGCGCGGCAAGATCGCGAAGAACTGGGTGCTCAACCCGCATCCGACGCTCATCCCGGCGATCGAATCCGGCTGGGTCGAGAGCGTGCACTGCTTCGGCACCGAACTGGGCATGGAAAAATACGTCGCCGCGCGTCCGGATGTTTTCTTTACCGGCCACGACGGCTCGTTGCGCTCGAATCGCGCGTTCTGCCAACTGGCCGGGCAGTACGCGGCCGACATGTTCATCGGCTCCACGCTGCAGATGGATGCCGACGGCAATTCGTCCACGGTGACCACCTCGCGCGTGTCCGGTTTCGGCGGTGCGCCCAATCTGGGCTCGGACGCGCGGGGACGCCGCCACGCCACGCCCGCCTGGCTCGATCTCGCGCCCAGCGACAATCCGCTGGCGCGCGGCCGCAAGCTGGTCGTACAGATGGTCGAGACGTTCCAGGCCGGCCTCAAACCTACCTTCGTGGACGAACTCGATGCGGTCACGGTCGCGAAAAAAGCCAATCTGCCGATTGCCCCGGTCATGATCTACGGCGACGACACCACGCATCTGCTTACCGAGGAAGGCCTGGCCTATCTCTACCGCGCCGAGTCGCTGGATGAGCGGCGCGCAATGATTGCCGCCGTAGCCGGTGTGACGCCGCTGGGGCTCGCCGCTGATCCGGCTGAAAGCGCACGTCTGCGCGAGCAGGGGAAGGTGCGCCTGCCGCAGGATCTGGGCGTGACCCGCACCGAAGCCACGCGCTCGCAGCTTGCGGCCAGCAGCATTGCCGATCTGGTGGACTGGTCGGGAGGGCTCTACGAGCCACCCGCGCGTTTTCGGAGCTGGTGATGGCGCTCGGCCATACACAGGTCGATATCCGCGCTCAGACGCTGGCGCACGGGCTGGCGCGTACCGCCACCGACGCCCTGCGCGCCGAGGTCGATCTGACGCCCAAGCCGGGGCTGGTCGACCGCCGTAACGCGGGCGCACACAGCGATATGAATCACGCGCTCATGATCGCCTCCAGCCAGGCGCTGACGCTGGGTTTTCACGACTGCGCGGTAGCGGCCACACGCCAAAGCGACCTGCCGCGGCTGCGCGCCGAGCTCGGCCTGCTGGGGCGCGAGAGCGAAGCGCGCATGCTGCTCGCCACTAAAGGCGTGAATACCCATCGCGGGGCCATCTGGGCGCTTGGGCTGCTGGTCGCGGCCGGTGCCGCACTACCGGGCTGCTGGCGCGCACCGGATCTGTTGGCCTGGGTTGCGCGCATGGCGGCCATCCACGACCCGGCTGTTGCACCGTATCGCGGCTCGAACGGCCAGCGCGTAGTGGCGCGTTTCGGCGTAGCCGGCGCACGCGCCGAGGCGGCCGCCGGATTTGTCCAGATCACCGACGCGGGTCTGCCGGTGCTGCGCGCTGCGCGGGTCGCTGGCGCCTGCGAGCGGGTAGCGCGGCTCGACGCATTGCTGGCGCTGATGGCCGTACTCGATGACACCTGCGTGCTCAGCCGCGCCGGACGTGCCGGCCTGCGGCTGGTGCAGGCGCGCGCCGAGGATATTCTGGCCGGTGGCGGCGTCGGCACACGCGTGGGCGCCCGCAGGCTGGCTGCGCTCGACCGCGCCCTGGTCGCCGCAAACGCTTCACCCGGTGGCAGCGCTGATCTGCTGGCCGCCACTCTTTTCATCGATGCGCTCGAGGCCGCGGCCTGCGACCAGCCAACGGTCGGTGCCCATCGTTTTGTGCTGCAGGAGACAGTCCATGCAAACGCTATCGCTTGATTATCCGGCAGGGCCACCGGCTCCGCGCCGCGCACTGGCCGGGGTGGTCGGTTCCGGCGACCTCGAGGTGTTGCTCGAGCCGGGCGAGGGCGGGCGCTCGCGGGTCGCAATCAACACCTCGGTCGACGGCGTCAACGAAATCTGGACCGCGGTCATCAACCGTATCTTTGCCGACGACAGCCAGCCCGCGGTCGCGCTCGAGATCAACGACTTTGGCGCGACGCCTGCCGTGGTGCGGCTGCGTATTGCCCAGGCCCTTGAACTGGCGACAGAGCCGGCCCGCACGCCCAGCGAAAAGGGCCATGTGACCGGCCAGGCGAACGGTCACACGGACGGAGATCTTGGCAATGGATAGCGCACAGTTGCTGACCCGCGAGAGCTTTGTCGAGAAGGGCGCGCGCGAACGTGTGCGCTACCTGCTGGATCCAGCGACGATGCGCGAACTGCTCGATCCGTTCGAGCGCCTTCGCTCGCCGTGGCTGGCCATGCAGGATATCGTCACCCAGGCCGACGACGGCGTGGTCATCGCCCGTGGCCGCATCGACGAGACAGCGGTGGTCATGGCCGCTATCGAACCCGCTTTTCAGGGCGGCTCGATGGGCGAGGTCGGCGGTGCCAAGATTGCAGGCGCGCTGGAGCTGGCGCTCGAGGACGCGCGGGCCGGCACGCCGGTCGTGCCGGTATTACTGCTGGAAACCGGCGGCGTGCGTCTGCAGGAAGCCAACTGTGGCCTCGCGGCGATCGCCGAAATTCATGCCGCGATCGTGGCCCTGCGCGAACACGTGCCCGTGGTCGGCGTGATTACCGGCCCGGTGGGCTGTTTCGGCGGTATGTCGATTGCCGCCGGGCTCTGCTCGCAGCTGATCGTCACCCGCGAAGCACGCCTGGGTCTGAACGGCCCACAGGTCATCGAACAGGAAGCCGGCGTCGACGAATTCGATTCGCGTGATCGCCCGCTCATCTGGGGGCTGACCGGCGGCGATCAGCGTGCAGCCGCCGGTTTTGTCGAGACCCGCTGCGACGATGACGCAGCCGCGATTGGCCAAGCCGTGGCCGAAGCCGTCAAGGCACAACCCGGGGCCCTGGCACGGACTCAGGCGATCAAGACGAATCTTGACCGGCTGGCCGCTATCGACCCGGCCAAACGCATTGAACCGGCGGAAGTCCGCGCCGTGTTCGCAGCACACACGTGAGCGCCATGACTGACACTGCACAGACTCCCGAGCTTTCGCGCGGCGCCACCTGGCTGGCCGCTCTCACTGACGACGGCGCTCGCATCGAGTGCTATCCGTACAGCGTCCGGGTCGTGGATGCGCCGCTCGGCGATCGCGCCGCGCGTTATATCGCTGTTGTCCCGGACGCCGACAACTGTTTTCCACGGGCTCGTGGCGGCGAGGTCGGCCTGCTGGAAGGCTGGACCCTGGCCCGCGCCGTGAGCGAGGCGATCACCGCCGACGCCCATGAGACGAATAAGCGCGTGATCGTCGCGGTCATTGATGTGCCCAGCCAGGCCTACGGACGCACCGAAGAGGCGTTCGGTATTCACCAGGCATTGGCCGCGGCCGCCGAAAGCTATGCCACGGCCCGCGAGGCCGGCCATCCGGTGATCGGGCTGATCGTCGGCAAGGCAATGTCGGGTGCGTTCCTTGCGCATGGCTATCAGGCCAATCGGCTGATAGCGCTCGACGACGACGGCGTGCAGGTCCATGCCATGGGCAAGCAGGCCGCGGCCCGTATCACCCAGCGTACCGTCGAGAGCGTAGAAAAACTGGCCGAGACCATCACACCGATGGCCTACGATATTGCCAGCTTTGCCAAGCTTGGCCTGCTGTTCGCAAGACTCGGCGTGGACAGCCCGGATGCGCCCACCGCACAGGATATAGACGCGGTACGCCAGTGTCTTGCCCGGGCGCTGGCCGATATCGGCGAAAGCCGTGATCTGTCGTCGCGATTGACAGCCGACGGCCGTGCGGCCTCGGTGACGGTTCGCGAGCGCCTGCGGGCGCAGTGGGCCGGCTGAAGCCGAACCGGATTCGCGGCGATGGCATCAGCGCAATACGACTACAGCCGGCCGGCCCACGTACCGCGCCCGCACGATCTGCTGGTGATTGCCGCCGATACGATCGCGGGCAGTGCGCCGGCCTGGGCGCAATCATGTATCGGTTCAGGCGCGCCGGTGGTCGTCCGCCGCGCGCCGCGTGACGGCTCGACGGTGCCGATCGGCGTGCGCGGCGGATCACGCGGCGAGCGCCATGCCGATCACATACCGGCTGCGTCGGTCACCGGGGTGATCACGCCCGAGTCGTTGATCGGGTGTCGCAGCGAACGCGTGCCGGCGTTGCGCTGTGTCGGCCTTGTAGCCGGGATTATCGATGCGTTCGACGCGCGTATCGGTGCCGCCTGGGGCATTACCGGCGCGGTCGGCTATGAGTTGGCTACCGGTCGTGCCGTGTGCCACGCCGCGTCGGATCTGGATATTGTCCTGCGCATGCCTGAGCGGCTTTGCCGAGGCGATGCGCGTGCGCTTTACTGCCAATTGAATACGCTGGCCGTGCGCTGTGACGTGCAGCTGGAGACGCCGCTGGGCGGCGTGGCGCTGGCCGACTGGGCGAGTACAGCCACCCGCTGTCTGGTCAAGAGCGATGCGGGGCCGTTTCTGTCGTCCGAGCCCTGGCGGGCTTTTGGGGCGGCTGACACGCGCGACGACGAACAGGGCAGTGTGATGATGCCGTGCCGGGTACTGTCGGACTGATATGGCCACGATTTTCACGTTTTCCGGGCAGGGGGCCCAGCGCCCCGGTATGCTCGCTAGCCTGCCCGACAGCCGTGCTGTTTCCGACACCCTGGCGCAGGCGGCCGATGTTCTGACCTGTGCCATGGCTGATCTGGATAGCGTAGAGGCGTTGGCCGATACCCGGAGCGTCCAGCTTGCACTCACGGTGGTGGGCGTTGCTGCGGCGCGTCATCTGGCCGCAGAAGGCGCACCAGCGGATGGTGCCATGGGATTGTCGATCGGGGCTTGGCCGGCCGCGGTGACCGCCGGTGTGATCGAATTCGAAGACGCGTTGCAGCTCGTGGCCGAACGCGGGCGACTGATGGCCGAGGCGTTTCCGAGCGGCTATGGCATGAGTGCCATCATCGGGCTCGGCGAATCGCGCGTTCGGGCGTTGATCGCCGAGGCCGGTGGTGACGAGGCGTCGCTGTATGTGGGCAACGTCAACAGCGATCAGCAGATTGTGGTGGCGGGCGCCGATGGAGCGCTGGCCACGCTCGCAGAAACCGCCGGGCGCGCTGGCGCCTCCCGTGTACAGCGCCTGGACATGGCGGTGCCGTCGCACTGCGCGCTGCTCGACGCGCCGGCGGCCGCACTCGACGATATCGCCAATACGGCCGCATCGATCGAGTTTCGAGCTCCGCGCCAGGCTTATTTCAGCGCGAATGCACGGCGCAGGCTCTGGCAGGCCGCAGCGATCCGTGACGACCTGATCTATAACATGGCGCGAACCGTTTACTGGTCGGCATCAGCCGCCATTGCGCACGAATCCGGCTTCAGTCTGGCTGTGGAGATGCCGCCGGCGCGGGTGCTGACCAATCTGCATCCGGCTACCGACTCGCCCGGCGAAGCCGTGGCCGTGATCGATGCCGGCTGGCATAATGCGGCGGCCCTGATCCGGCGCGAGGCTTCGGCGGCGTAAGCGCTGAGTTCCCGCGCCCATGAGCTTCCGCGGCGCACGCTGTCGGGCTGGTTAGAATCACTGAATCCGGGCGTGTGGCCCACCCCAAGTCCAAGGAGTTCCGGCATGGCGCCCAACCCGCAGAGCCGGGTAGCGCATGTGATATTCGTCTGTGTGCTCGGCATGCTCACGGCAATCGCGCCGCTGTCTATCGATATGTATCTGCCGGCAATGCCGGGCCTTGCCGAGGAGTTTTCGGTGTCGGCAGCGTATGTGCAGTATTCGCTGAGCCTGTTCTTCATCGGCCTTGCGCTGGGCCAGCTGACCTACGGGCCGATCTCGGATCGTTACGGGCGGCTGCCGGTGCTGTATTTCGGCATCACGCTGTATCTCGTGGCCAGTATTGCCTGTGCGATGTCGACGTCGATCGGCATGCTGATCGCAGCGCGGGCGGTGCAGGGTTTCGGGGCCGCGGCGGCACCGGTGATGGCACGCGCGGTGATACGCGACCAGTTCAAGGGCTCGGAGGCTGCGAGCGTCATGTCGTTCGTGGTCATGGTGATGGCCGGTGCCCCGCTGGTCGCACCCCTGCTGGGCGGCCTGGTGCTGGAGTTCTCTACCTGGCAGGGCATCTTCTGGCTGCTGTTCGTCTATTCCATTGCCTGCCTGATCGCGCTCAGATTATTGCTGGCCGAGTCACATGCAGCGCATAGGCGCGTGCGTGATCGCAGCCTGCTGGCCCAGTATGTCGGCTACCTGGCGCTGCTCAAGCGGCTGCCGATTGCGCTGTTCCTGCTGTGTGGCAGCCTGATGTTCGGCGCGCTGTTTTCGTATGTTGCCGGCAGCGCCTTTGTCTATATCACCCAGTTCGGTATCGACAAGTCTGTGTTCGGCTTCTATTTCGGCGCCAATGTTCTGGCCATGCTGATCGGCACTTTTGCCAACGGCCGCCTGGTAATGCGTTACGGGTACCGAACGCTGCTGGGCGTGGCCGTGTGTAACACGCTGGTCTGCGGACTGGTGCTGTTGGCCACCACCCTGACCGGCTTTGGCGGATTCTGGGGCGTGGCGACACCGCTGTTCTTCCTGTTGTCGACGGTAGGCATGGCGGGCGCCAACACCGTGGCCGGCCTGCTGGATCTGGCACCGGATGCGGCAGGGGCTGCATCGGCGTTGTTCGGCGTCTGTCAGTTCACAGCGGGGGCGCTGGCGACCTGGTGTGTGGGTGCGCTGGGCGGCGATGCTCTGGCAATGGCCATCGTGATGAGCTTGTCCGCCGCCGGTTCGGTCTGTGCCTATATTGTGCTGATTACCCGCGTTGCGCCGCCGGTCGGTGATCATTGACCCGGCATGAACAAAGGTAAAAGCGCGTCGGCGTGGCCTGCACAGGCGCACCGCCGGAGTCGCGCGGTGTTGCGGCTCACTCCTTGCCGTGGCGCTGATCGAGCCGTCGCTGTTGGGCCTTGCTGGTGGTCTTGCCACCCGGGCGCGGTGCCTGACGGGCGGTCTGGCGGGCCGCAGCACCGCTGACCTCGGTCGAGAGTTTCTGATAGTTGGCTACGCGCGCGGCGTCCAGTTCGCCGGCCTCGATGGCGCCGCGAATCGCACAGCCCGGCTCGGCCTGATGGACACAGTCACGAAAACGGCAGTCGTTGGCGAGCGCCTGGATATCGGCAAAGCCGCCGTCGGCCAGCTCTTCTTCGCCCGTGGGCTTGAGCTCACGCATGCCCGGCGTGTCGATCAGCGATGCGCCGGAGGGCAGATGGATCAGCGCCCGGTGTGTGGTCGTATGGCGCCCGCGCGCATCGCTTTCGCGCACCGCGCCGGTCTTCATGCGGGCTTCGCCGACGAGTGTATTGGTGAGCGTCGACTTGCCGGCGCCGGAGCTTCCCACCACGACGGCGGTCTGTCCGGCGCCCAGCCACGGCGCGAGGGTTGCGATACACGCGGGGTCGGTCGCATTGATGGTACGAACCTCGATCTGCTGGGCGGCCAGATCGGCGAGTGCCAGGCGTGCCTCGGCCATCACCGTCTCGTCGACCGCCATATCGGCCTTGGTGAGCAGGACCACCGGTGTTGCGCCGCCTTGTACGAGAATCAGATAGCGCTCGATACGCCGCGGGTTGAAGTCGCCGTCGAGTCCGCTGACGATGAATACCGTATCGATATTGGCCGCGATGAGCTGCTGGCCGTAATGTTCTCCGGCCACCGCACGCTTGATGGTCGAGCGTCGGGGCAGCAGGGCACGGGCCTTCGGATTGTCGTCGGGTGCGCCATCGATGAGCAGCCAGTCGCCGACTGCGGGGCGTTTATCAGGGGCCAGGCGCGGCCGCTGCCAGTCCGGCAGTGACTCGACCACAAAACTGTCGTCAGGCGTCTCGGCAACCACATAGCCCGTGCGGTGCTGTTCGACCACCCGCGCCGGGCGGCTGTCGGGATGGTTCGCCATGGCGTGCGCCCAGGCGCCATCGGTCGGGGCCTGTGGATACGGCCAGCCAATGGCACGCAGGGCGAAAAAGTCGATATTCAAATCGGGTGTGTCCTCGTCCGCGGGCGTTACGACGCGGCCCATCTTCTGTGCCCGTTGTTCCGTAACGACAAGTCGTTGCGTGCGGGTGAATCGTCGAGTGTGCATGAGATCGCCACCAGCAGCCATCCGATTTGCGGTACGGTTCGCCCCGCGACGCGGGCGTTCGGGCCGCTGTCGTGGCGCTACGCCCAGTAGCGCTGTCGGCCGATATCGGCTGAAAGAACTCGTACGAAGGTTGTTTGGACGTTATATGGCACTCATCGAAATACCCATCGAGCGCAGTTTTCATGCGCCCGGTTTCGCCGCCGCGTGGTCTGTTCTGCGCGATGCACGCGAGACGTTATCGCACTACCCCCGGCTCAAGAGGCTCACGGATCTAGGCGATGATACGTGGCGCTGGGAGATGGAGCCGATGGGCGCGAGCGGCTTCAGCCATCAGGTGGTTTATGCGGTGGTCTATCGCTACGACGAGCCGGCCGGCGAGATCCTGTGGGACCCGATAGAGGGCGAAGGCAATGCACAGGTCAGCGGTGCGTTTCGACTGCGCCCCGTGGGTGACACCGGCGGGGTTCGGGTGACTTTTTCTACCCAGTGCAATCTCGAAATCCCGGCGCCGCGCATGTTGAAATCCCTGATCGGACCCTTCGCCCGACGCGAGTTCAACGGACAGATCGATCGCTTTATCGCCAATCTCGAGCAGGCGATCGGCCGGCGCTGAGCGGCGATAGAGTCGAGTCGGCAGCACACGATGTGCTCGATGGCGCGATGGATCCATCTCGGTTCGTCGGCCCAACCGTCGAGAAGCCGATGACCACGGCGGCCTTGAGCCTGGAAATAAGATTCCAGCAGCGGCCCGACCTGATCACGATCGATCGGCCCGGAGCTTGCCGTTTTCGCCAGAGGCCTGCGTTTTCTTGTCTTGATTTGCGTTCAGTCGTGGGCAGAATGCCGCTGCGAACGCAGCGGACTGAGTCTGGTACCTAATCAAGTGCGCGTTTTGTCGCGGTTGGAAGCCATTCATTGGACTCAGGTTTCGCGCTGATGCGCGAGTTACCTTTCTTGCTTGCTCAAGATAGGTAACCCAGAGAAGGGTACCCGGCACAGCGCCGGCTTCTCCGGTCCACGCCGACGCGAAGCGTTGACGGGATGCGGCCCCTTGAAATTCACGAGGGTCAGGTCGCTTTGGCGGCCCTCAAACAGGCTGGCCGCGCCGGCGCAGTGCGCCGGACACCCGTTGCCACTACGCGCCCGTGTCGCTGAGTGAACGGGACTGGAATACAGACAATACAGAACGGTCTGGCGAATACCACTGAGCTTTCCAGATAATCGCAAATGGTTTTGTCTTCTTTGCGTTTTTCGCATCTTTGCGCGAGACGTGTTGCTGCTCTGGCCAACGGATAACGAGCGCGCTGAGTTTGATCTGTAATCGAGAGCGCGTTTGACGATAGTCGCCGGCGCGCATAGGCTGGGCGGCAGACATTAACCCCACCCCCTAGGGGGGTGGATACAGTGGAGACGACGACAATGACGACAATCAAGATCGAAGGCATGAGTTGCCAGCACTGCGTGAAGGCAGTGGAACAGGCCCTGGCGGGCGTCAACGGCGTGGAACGCGTCGTTGATGTGGATCTCGACGCGGGCGAGGCTCGGGTTGAGGGCAATGCCGACACGGCCTCGCTGATCGCGGCCGTCGAGGACGAGGGCTATACGGCGAGTGCGGCCTGATGCCGGACTCAAGGCAACGCCAGGAACCACTCGCGCTGGATCCGGCGGTACGTGATGACGCGCGTATGCGCCTGCGCTCGATTCGTGGCCACGTGGAGGGCATCCTGCGCATGCTCGAACGCGAGGATGTCTACTGCGTGGACGCGCTCAAGCAGATCAAGGCCGTTAACGGGGCGCTCGCCAAGACCGGCGACATGATCCTGCGCTGTCATCTCAAGCATCACGTCGTGACCGCCCACGAGCGCGGCGATGACGATGCGATCGTCGCCGAGCTCATGGATGTTCTCAAATACCGCTGAGTTGGCGTCTGGGAAACCGGATTCTTATTTCCTGTTTCAACAGTGCTGAAAACCGCGATCCGCGGGGAGGCCGTCATGGCCGATGATACAAACCGTCAGATCAGTTTCGCTATCGATGGAATGACCTGTGGCGCCTGTGTGGCGCGCGTCGAGAAGACACTCCGCAAGGTCGAAGGTGTCACCGACGCTTCAGTCAATCTGAGCACCGAACGCGCAAAGGTGGCTTTCGATTCATCCACGGCCAGCGCGTCATCGTTGTTTCATGCCGTTGACAGCGCGGGTTATACGCCGGTTGGCAAGACTGCCGAGTTCCGGGTTGACGGCATGACCTGCGGCGCCTGCGTGGCACGGGTCGAAAAGAAGCTCGCAGCCTTCGACGGCGTGATCGAAGCCAGCGTGAACCTCACCACTGAAAGAGCGCGGGTCCGCTATATCGACGGCGTAGTGAATGAAGCGCAGCTTTTCGCCTGTGTGGAAAAAACCGGCTATCAGCCTGTCGCACTCGATGAGGTGCCGGCAGAAGACGAGGGCCCCAGCGAGTCGGAGCGACTGAAAAAAGCCCTGCTGTTTGCGGCCGTCTTCACCGTGCCACTGTTCGCGGTGGCGATGCTGCATATGGTGCCCGCGTTCGGCGCGGTCATGGATCGGCTCATGTCGGCGCGTGCCTGGCGTGTGGTCGAACTGCTGCTGGTTATTCCTGTGCAGTTCTGGGCGGGGCGGCGTTTCTATACGCTCGGCTGGGCCGAACTACGCCATGCTGCGCCCGGCATGAACAGCCTGGTGATGATGGGCGCCAACGCCGCTTTCTTCTATTCGCTGGCGGCGCTGGTCGTTCCGCAGATCTTTCCGGCCGGTTCGGCGCATACCTATTTCGACGCCGCCGGCATGATCGTCACCCTGATTCTGCTGGGCCGTTATCTTGAAGCCCTGGCCAAGGGACGCACCTCGCAGGCGGTAAAGAGCCTGATGAAGCTGCAGCCACGCACCGCACGCGTCAAACGCGATGGCCAGTGGCGAGATATAGATCTTGAACAGGTCGAGCGCGACGATCTCGTGTCGGTGCGACCGGGTGAACGCGTCCCGGTGGACGGCACGGTGGTCTCCGGCACCAGCTATGTCGATGAATCGATGATATCGGGCGAGCCGGCACCGGTGGCAAAGAAGGCCGACGCCGACGTGGTGGGCGGCACCGTCAATCAGAACGGCCAACTCGAGATTCGGGCCACACGCGTGGGCGGCGATACCGTGCTGTCGAAGATCATCCACATGGTGGAGGAGGCCCAGGCCGACAAACCCGCGATTCAGGCAGTCGCGGATCGTATCGCGGGCGTGTTTGTGCCGGTCGTGATGGGGGTATCGCTTGTCACGTTCATCGCCTGGATGATTCTGGCGCCCGGTCCATCGCTTGCGCATGCGTTCGTAGCCGCCGTCTCGGTGCTGCTGATCGCCTGTCCCTGCGCCATGGGGCTGGCGACGCCCACCGCCATCATGGTGGGCACCGGTCGCGGCGCGAATCTCGGCATTCTGTTTCGCCGCGGTACGGCGATCGAACAGCTGGCTGATATCGATACCGTGGTATTCGACAAGACGGGCACGCTCACACGCGGTACGCCAGCACTCACTGATCTGGACACTGCGAACGGTTTTGATCGTGACGACGTGCTGCGCCTGGCAGCGGCAGTCGAGCAAGCCAGCGAGCATCCGCTGGGGCGTGCCATCGTGGACGCGGCTTTGCAAACCAGTAACACGCTGCCCGAATCCAGCGCCTTCGCCAGCCATACCGGCGAGGGCGTGGAGGCCCAGGTCGAGGGTCAGCTTGTGCAGATCGGCGCGGCCCGCTATATGACGCGTATCGGCGTGGCAACCGAGACGCTTGCCGCGCGTGCCGACACACTGGCGGCGGCGGCGCGCACGCCGCTGTTCGTGGCAATCGACGGCGTACTGGCTGCACTGATCGCGGTGGCCGACCCGGTTCGAGACGAAGCCCGCGATACGATCGATGCACTGCACGATATGGGCCTGGATGTAGCGATGCTCACCGGCGACAACGAAGCTACGGCGCGTGCGATCGCCGACGAACTGGGCATCGATCAAGTGGTGGCAGGCGTGATGCCCGGCGAGAAGGCAGAACAGATCAAACGCCTGCAGCGCGATGATCAGGCGGTAGCGTTCGTGGGCGACGGCGTCAACGACGCGCCGGCGCTCGCCCAGGCACATGTCGGCGTCGCCGTAGGCAGCGGCACGGACATCGCCATCGAAGCGGGCGATGTAGTGCTCATGCGCGCCGATCTGGCCAGCGTCGTCAACGGCGTTGCCCTGGCGCGCCGAACGCTGTCGACTATCCGCATGAACTTCCTGTGGGCCTATGGCTACAACGTGCTGCTGATTCCGCTGGCTGCCGGCGTGTTCTATCCGCTGACCGGCTGGCTGCTCAACCCCGCAGTTGCGGCTGGGGCGATGAGCCTGTCCAGCGTATTTGTATTGACCAACTCGCTGCGCCTGCGCCGATTCACGCCGCCGGCACGGATGAGCGCATCGGACGACACCACGCGTGCGCGCTCGGCGGTGTCGTCTACTGCACCTCGCGCGGCCGCCTGAGTCGCCAGAGGAGGCTGTATGTCGGCCGGTGTCGGGTGCCTTACAGGCTCACTTGGAAGCACCTGGACCTCGACCGTCGTATGGCAGCCCCCAGACCGCACGGGCTGCGGCGCCTGTCATTGCCATGAGGTATACAAATCAGCCGGGTCTGAGAAAGTGATCTGTCGCTTTCAATCAGGCTGTGTACCTAATTGAAATGCTTCATATTTTCGCTCGAATAAGCGAAAATATTGCGCCCTGATATCAGAGCCGTACTCAACGATGCACAAGACCGTTCGATTCGCACTGGGCAGCGTGCTTGTCGGCGTCGTCGTATTCGCGCTCAAGTTTGCTGCTTACTGGCTGACGGGCAGCGTGGCCCTGTACTCGGATGCGCTCGAAAGCGTGATCAACATCGTGGCCGCTGCCGCCGCGGTGATCGCACTGCGTGTCAGTGCCATGCCCGCCGACGACAATCATCCCTTCGGGCATGGCAAGGCCGAGTATTTCTCGGCGGTTATCGAAGGCATCCTCATCGTCATTGCGGCACTGGCGATCATGCGCGAAGCCTGGCTCAGCCTCGATCACCTCGCGCCTATCGACGCTCCGGTTGAAGGTCTGGCGATCAACCTGGTTGCGACGCTCGTCAATGCCGTCTGGGGCTGGATTCTCATTCGGCGCGGCCGCCGCTACCGTTCGCTCGCGCTGGTGGCCGATGGCAAGCATCTGTACGCTGACGTGGTCACATCCGGCGGGGTATTCATTGGCGTGATACTTGTGAGCCTCACCCACTGGCTCTGGCTTGATCCGCTGCTTGCCGTGATCGTCGCGCTCAACATTCTGTGGTCGGGTTGGGGCCTGGTACGCGAGTCCGTTGGCGGGCTCATGGACGAGGCCGCACCCGAGCACGAGCTGGACCTTATCCGCACCCTCATATTCGAACACTCCGAAGGCGCCTATCAGGCCCACGACCTGCGCACGCGTCTGGCGGGCCGGCGAACATTCATCGATTTTCATCTGGTTGTGCCCGGATCGATGAGCGTCGACCAGGCACACGATATATGCGACCGCCTGGAAGCGGCCCTGAACACGGAAATCGCCGACAGCGTCGTCAGCATCCACGTCGAGCCCGAAGACAAGGCCAAGACTACAACCGTCTGTCTACCGGGCTGAGCCGACCGCCGGATCCCCACGCGCTCTTCCTGGATAGGCTGGCGGTAAAGGCCCAGTTTTGCAGGCCGGGCAGGGTGTCGTCGGCCAACACGCTGCCACATCAATATAAAAGGACAAGCATGAACAAACTCAACCGTATGATGCTCGCGACTAGCGCCACACTCGCCGTCATGGCCGGCACCGCCGCGGCTGCAGACAGCAACAGCGTCTATCCGAGCGAACTACTCGACCAGAAGCCCGCTCTTCAGGCGCAGTACGACAAACTCGTCCAGCCGATAGCCAGCGAACACGGCTGGGTCGAGTCGATTGGCACCGAAACGCCGGTGACACAGATCACGGTGGAAAACACCGAGTACGCGGTACTGTCGAGTTGCAAGCCGCACGACTGCAACGCACAGGGCCTGGTAGTACTCATGACGCCCAATGCCGACACCGCCGTAGGCGCGCTTGTGGTCAACGAAGGCGAGAACTTTCTTTCCGACTCATCGACCATCACCTGGCTCGGCCAGCCGGACGAATCACAGCGCCAGTTCATGGCGGCATATCTGTTTCGTTGAGGCGGTACAGGCCCTGGCCAAAATGGCGATGCGGTGACATAGCGCTTGAGTCTTCAAAGCATCTGAACGCGCCTCAGTGGTTCGATTGCGGTTCAGCGGCCAAATCCACGGGGGCTAAGCGTTTCAGCGTTGCATGCGCAGTTCGTGAGCCCATAGCCAACTCAAGCGCAGGGTCAGCCAGTTTTCGACCCACTGACTAATCGCGACCGGGTAAGTGCGCCGCCTACCGCGCCAAGCCAGAAAAACACGGCGTAGCCTAGAAGGAAAGGCACGCCGACAAGCGCTAAAGGGCCGATGGGCAGGAATACGAGTGCGTAAGTCAGCTGGCCGATAACGCTCCCGAAGTAGTGCGCCCACAGGGGCCGTGGTGCCAAGGCGCCGGACATCGCACCTGCTACCAGCAAGGCAGCGATATAAAATACGCCTTCGGCGTCCCAAGGCTCTGCTTCGCCTGTCAAATACGGTGATATCGCCCATATGAGCCCACTCGCAAATACCGCGACTGTGATCCCAATCAGGGCGCTGTATTTTGACGCGCTCAACGCCGACGCTTGATTGCCGTCGGATCGGTCGATGGCGCCGTACTGACCAGAAATGCTTCGGCGCTTCGGGCGGTGCACTGCAGGGAATCGTTAGCCGTGGCCTGCGGAACGCGTAGCGACAATGGGCGCCCCTTTTGTAACGATGACCGTGTGTTCATATTGAGCAGATAGATTGGAGGGATCACCAAGCAGTGTCCAACCATCCGTCCCTTCATCGACATATGTACTTCTGGTCGATAGAAATGGTTCTATCGCTATAACCTGTCCGGCATGCAATACACGACGATCGTTATGGTCGCAATATCCGACAAGGCTCTCCGGCTCCTCGTGCAAAGCACGCCCAATACCATGGCCTGCAAGATTACTAATGATCTTGAATCGGTATGTTCTTGCGACGGATTGAATGGCTTTGCCCATTCGGTTTATCCGCGCTCCGGCACGAGCTTCGTACACAGCATACTCAAGCGCCGTTCTTGTCGCATGACATAGCCGCGCCTTGGTAAGAGAGACTGGAGGAACTACCGTTGTTCCTGCCGTATCAGCAAAATAGCCGTTCAAATTCGCTGAAACATCCACGTTTACAACATCTCCCGCGAGTACCGTTCGCGAGCCCGGAACACCGTGCGCCGCTTCTTCATTGATGCTGATACAGGTCGCCCCAGGAAAATCGTATATGAGCCTGGGAGCGGATTGCGCTCCCGATTTCTCGAGCAATCGACTACCCAGGTTATCCAGTTCCTGCGTTGTAATACCCGGCTCGACGGCTTTGAACATGGCATCTCGAACCATGGCAACAACACCACCGGCGGCCATGATGCCGTCAATATCTGATTGGTTCTCAACAGTCATTCATATGCTCAGGTGGCTTTTAAACGGCCAACGCTGAAGCTCAGTTGTCGTCGGAGTGCCGTAGCCGCGGAGGAAATCCGAAGCGCGATAGCGCTTTGGGCGCTCAACTGCAGTGATGGAATGGACGCCTCCCGCCCTTTTATTCGGCATCGACGTGCCATGCTGCGGGTGTTGATCACAGCAGAAGAACCGGAGACGTCCATGACTTCGAGTATGACTATTGCGGTCGATTTGGCCAAGACCGTCTTTGAGATCGCTATTGCCGATTCCGAGTGGCGTATCGTCGAGCGACATCGGCTCAGCCGATCCCAGTTTCAGCAGTTCTTCTTCAATCGCGAACCGGCGACCGTGGTGATGGAGGCGTGTGGCACGGCACATTACTGGGGCCGGTGGCTGACCGAGCTTGGCTTCTCGGTTCGATTGATCCCGGCCCACTATGCGCGTCCGTATCGACGGCGCAACAAGAACGATGCCGCCGACGCCGCGGCGCTGGTTGAGGCGTCGCGTAGCGCCGAGATCATCGATGTTCCGGTGAAGTCGTCCGAGCAGCAGGCGATCCAAGGCTTGCATCGGATTCGATCCCAGTGGATGACGACACGTACGGCCCGGATCAATAACCTGCGTGGCTTGATGCGAGAGCAAGGCATCAATATCCCGGTCGGTGCGGCGACCGCCGTTTCGGCAGCGCCCGGACTGATCGACAGCGACGCTGTACCCGAGGCACTACGTGCTGCTTTGCAAGAGATCGTGTCCGAGATTCGCTCGCTCGAAGAGCGAATGAAGACGGTCGAACGTCAGCTCAAGCAGTACGCGGCCACCTCTCGTGATGTGCAGAGTATCCAGCAAGTGCCGGGTATCGGCTTGCTCACCGCGACCGCACTGGTCGCAGCGGTGGGCACACCAGATAACTTCAGAGACGGGCGTCATCTGGCGGCCTGGATGGGGCTCACACCTCGACATGTCGGCAGTGGCCATCGGATGCATCTGGGCGGTATATCCAAGCGCGGTGATCGGTATCTACGGATGCTGCTCATCCATGGGGCGAGATCGGTGATGATCCGGGCTCAGATGAACGCGAGAGCCGGACAGCCGCTCAATCGATTAC